>RCUH01000104.1_pt1 | contig 139550 bp, 122 predicted proteins | sample 2166191 | NCBI WGS metagenome assembly RCUH01 (sample SAMN09932848, study PRJNA488358) | compost metagenome | feature: garden; material: soil; isolation source: compost soil in an enriched community after 214 h of incubation | place: Germany: Experimental Botanical Garden Goettingen | collected...
CATCATTGGCCTTGGAGAACAGACCGATGCTACGATTTACATCTTTGACCGTTATGGCAAACTGATCAAACAGATCGCAGCCAATGGCGAAGGATGGGATGGAACCTTTAACGGCAACCCAGTACCATCCACCGATTACTGGTTCACGGTAACCTATAAAGAATATGTAGGAGATACTCCAACCACCAAAGAATTTAAATCGCATTTCTCTTTAAAACGATAAGTACACACAGATCCGAAGAGAATTTTAATTGTGAAAAGCCCTGAACATTTATAATGTCGGGGCTTTTTATGTTGTATTTGGATGAAATTTTGCTTTCCAGAGAATTCAATTAATGAATACGGTTCTGTTACATCTAAATATATATTTTACGTCGGGCTCATTTTTTAGTTTAGATTGATTACAATCAGTAAAAGCCTAAAAATAAATCTAGAAAAACTGTAATAATCTGGTACAAGTTCGGCACCATTAAGTTTTTTTGGGGTTAAATCTGCCCGTTATAATTTGGATCAAATTCCACAATCCATTCAATACCATATTTGTCTCTAAACATTCCGGCGTACGTACCCCAAGGACTGTTGTCCATAGGGCCCTCAATATCTCCATCTGCTGAAAGTCCGTAAAAAAAACGGTCTGCTTCTTTACGACTTTCTGCACTAATTGATATTTTAGATCTGTTTTCATTTTCGTTTACCCGTCCCATAAATTCCGGAACATCATTACCCAATAATACATTGTGTTTTCCTATAGGTAAAGCAATAGTCATTATTTTATTTGCATCATTTTCTCCTACTGTAAATTTAGGACTTGATAGGTCTTTGAAACGAATGATCTTTGTGAAATCTCCGCCAAAAACTGATTTGTAAAAAATGAATGCTTCTTCAGCATTTCCATTGAAGTTGATCCAGGGATTAATTGCTCTCATAACTTTATTTTTAAATGTTTATCAATAGCTAAAAGGAATTTGTATTTTGTTCAACTCAATTGTGTCCGCACTGTGGACACAACTTGAAACGTTCTGTAAAATTAATGATAACGTTCTAATTGCCTAACTGAAAAACCAGTTATATATTCAGGTTATAATTGTTCTGTTAGAAATTTACTGAATTTTAAAGTTTAAATAAGTTAACTTTGAAAAAAAAAATAACTTATGAAAGCTACTGCATTTTTCAAATATTTAATCGTTACCCTTTTATTAGCGTTATTTATTACAGGCTGTCGAGTTCATACGTCCTCTTCAAATTCCGGAAAGATTCCCCCTGGACAGGCAAAAAAAATGAGCGGGAGCAAAAGTGCAAAGCCCTATGCACCTGGGCAACAAAAGAAGAAAGGATAATACGATTTAATTTTAGTGGACCATTTTTTTGATTCTATTAGATTTCTAATTGACAAATTAATGTTAAAGATCCTATAACACAAAAAAGGCAAGATACTTCTTGCCTTTTTACATTTAAAGAGTACTAGTTCCTAATTGTTTTTCTTTCCTGTACAATATTTTCATTTTAAGTAATTCTAGGTTCTGTCGTATCTATAATAATTTTTACCCCATAGCCGAATAGAAAGCCTTCACCTTTTACTTTTACAGAATCAGCTCTTTTCCATAAACATATGTGTGGAAATTGCTATGCTGTTCCAAAGATTATAAGTACCTATAAGCATAATCATTTGTGCAATTTCATTTTCTGAAAAATATCTACTACCAGCTCATTAAGCTTAAACATTATTTGGTTTGCTAACATATTTATTTCCTTTAACAAAGAATCGCCAAGGTAATAAGGCATACTCCTGCGCATATGCAATTCCCACCCTTGGTGTTGCTGCAATTTCATCTTCAGTATACCGGATACCTTTATCTTCAAGCCATATTTCTTCTCCTGTCAGATCTTTACCATTAAAACTACAGTCTATGCCTAAGGCCTTGCAGCCGAACCGGGGCCTGATGTAATTGAAGATTTAGAAGTAGGCATATTGCGCCGTAATTCCATTAGGTCTTTCCCTTTCAACGGTTCAATAGCCCTTATGAGAACTGCATGCGACTCACCTTTTATTGAAGTTACAATATTAAAAAGATGGTGAATGCCATAGCATAAATAAACATATGAGATTCCTCCTTCAGTATACATTATTTCTGTTCTGTTTGTACGCCGTCCGTTATAAGAATGGGAAGCTTTATCCTGAATACCAAAATAGGCCTCTGTCTCTACAATTATACCCGAGGTAATTTGCCCGTCAATTTTGGTAAAAAGTATTTTACCTAAAAGATCTTTGGCTAAAAATATAACATCCTGATTTTGGTAATATGAAAATTGAAGTTTCAAATTATATTAAGTATTGTAAACATTCTCGTTATTAACTTAAAAAGCAGTAGCAAATTTAATTCTTATATTAACTGTTAATATAAGATTAATTTACGAAATGATATATCGATTAATAATGTTTTATTTTGGTTTTAATCGTGATGGATTAACTCTACAGGATATCCAAACGAGTAATAAACCTTTGAATTTAGAATTTATATATTACTTTGTAAGGCTACATAAATTCTAAATTTATGATCTCCTATTATTATAAATGTAGTTTTATTAAAAAGATAAATTAACTACTACTATAAGTTGTCAAATACAACCAAAAGTAGCTATATTACAACTGAAAGTAAGGGTATTTCAGCTGCTTATTATGATGTGCCAAAATATCTTTGTGGTATTGTAATTAAAAAAGATAATTATTATGGAAACAAAAATGATTGGCAGTAAAATTGCCGAAGCACGAAGAAAATTAAATATATCGCAAGCAGAACTTGCAGAACAACTATTTATTAGCCCACAGGCGGTTGGAAAATGGGAGCGGGGAGAATCATTACCGGACCTTATTACTTTTAGCAGACTTGCTAAAATTATGGGTGTCGATCTAAACTATTTTTCTGAAGACTTCGGCTCGGTTGATGTAATGGTATCATCTTCCAAAGACTTAATAGAAAATAGAGAAAAACTATCAATCGCAAAACAAAAAAGCACCTTCAACTGGGACATGTCTCGTGGAAATTGGGTAGATGCAGATTTTTCAGGATTGAAAAATCTATATGAGAAATTTAGTTCTTCCAATATGCAACGTTGTAAGTTTATAGGTTCGGATATGTCTGGACTTCTTCTAAAGAATAATAATGTTGAAGGCTGTGACTTCTCTAGTTCTGACTTCAATGCTAGCCATATTCAAAATTCCAACGTATCGAACAACTTATTTCAAAATTGTTCCCTACAAGAAGCTGAATTTTCAGGAAGTTATATAAGCGGAAGTGATTTTACCGGTACAGATTTTACCAGGACGATTATTAAATCCGGCGGTATGGAGAAAAGTATTATTGCAAATGCAGTTTGGAATGGCACTTCTTTTAATGACACACAACTTGCCGATATGGTTTTTGATGGCACATTAAATGATTGCTCTTTCGAAAATTGCGCATTTACGCGGGTAACCTTTCAGAATGCAATACTTACCAATACTTTTTTTAAATGTAAAAGTTTGAAGAGAATCAAGTTTATTAACTGTCAGGCTGACCGGATAACTTACGAATTTTTGAAAAATGGAAAAGCAGATCTTAACGGAATCATTTTGATATCTTTGTCTAATACAAAAACCCGCTAATTAGCGGGTTTTTAGTAAGTTTAGATTTTTTCAATCTATAATTTCGTGACCTCGACTGGATTCAAACCAGTAACCTTCTGAGCCGTAATCAGATGCGCTATTCAGTTGCGCCACGAGGCCTTAATTCGGGTGCAAATATAGGGAATTATGCTTAACTTGCAAGTGTTAATCAATATAAAATTTTAAAAAAATGACATTAAACCAGTATATACGTGACGTTCAGGATTTTCCGAAAGAAGGAGTTGTATTTAAAGATATAACGCCGTTATTAGCCAATCCAAAGGCTGTTAGAGAGTGTATGGCATTGCTAATGAATAATTTAAAAGATAGAAATATTGATAAAGTAGTAGGAGTAGAGAGCAGAGGATTTTTTTTCGCAACATTAATAGCATACGAGCTTGGTGTTGGTTTTGTTCCGGTACGAAAGCCTAAAAAACTTCCATTTGATACTATTACTGCCTCTTATGAGCTCGAATATGGTACGGATACCCTGGAGGTTCATACCGATGCAATAAAACCAGGAGACAGGGTTTTAATACACGACGATGTATTGGCTACCGGCGGCACAATTAAAGCCGTTTGCGAATTGGTAGAAAAATTGGGTGGTGTAATCGTACAATGTAATTTCCTAATGGAACTTTCTTTTTTACATGGCAGGGATAAAATTAGTACTCAGGAGGTATATGCACCTTTGGTGTATTAATCTAATGCTCTGGTAGTAACAAAATATTTCCATGCAATAATAGCCTTTTGAAATTTTGTTGCTTTTGCAAGATCCAATTTCTCTTTTGTATAATTAGGCAGGAGCCAATGGTTTAGTTTCGACAATAGTTTAAACATAACTGTATGTTTTTGAATATCAAATATAAGAAAAGACTGCCTTTATTAGGCAGTCTTTAAGAATAAATTGTGTTATAACTATTTGGTAATAATTTGTTTATTATTGTATTATGGTTTTGTTTGGGTTGTAATTACGATAAAACCATTATAGGCTTTACTTCCGTATTTTTCTGCCCCTTTTTCATTTGGAGCTGTTCCTATAGAGAAGCTTTTTAAGGCCATTACATCAGCTACTGCCGTTTTAAGATCTTCTAAAGTAACTTCTTTTCCATCAACGCTCAAATAGGCTTTATTAAAATCAAATCCCTGGTCACTAAGCACTTTAACAAGATCGTCTTTTTCAAGTTTTTTTTCGGATTTTACTTCAACTATTCTTAAAGGACTATTGTTGACCTGATTTACCCTTTCTGTAATACTGGCTTTGGTTGGAACATTAGCATGTGGTTTAGAAAAAGACTTGTTGTTTTGTTTTGCAGAAATATCTTTTTTATTAATGTAAATACTATCAACTTTTATCTCAGGCGCACTGCCGTTTAATACAGATATAACAGGATCATTAAATGTTATCAGGTTTTTATCACTTCCTTCTTCTTTTTCAATAGCAACTGTAAACGGGTTAATAGGTCTATTATCTCCTTTATTTTTTGTTATCTCGTATACAGGATAAGTTTTTTGATTATCCTTATCCTTTACAGTAACTTTAATGGTCACTATTTCCCCTTTGACATTTCGGGTAATATCTGAAAAAGAAATGTCAGCATCAAATTCCTGTTTAAAAAGCATCTTTTCCTGATTAAGTTCTTTTTCGTTAGAGTCTTTATTTATTTCCATTACAATTATATAATCCTTTGCGTTGGTGTCAATAAATAAAGGAACTGTTTTTTCCTGGGCTATCACTTCTATTTGAAAAAGAAAAACAAAAGCAACTAAAAGGGGTAACACGATGGCATACTTCCAGAAATTCCATTTTTTAGACTGTTGCTTGTTTAACATTATTATACGCTTTTTGATTAATGATTGATAGAAATGATTGGTAAGTGCTGTACATTCCGGCTGCAATGTTATTTTTAATAGTGTTTTTTGATAAGCCTGAATATCCGAAATACTTTTTGCAGCTTCTGCATCGGCAATAAATTCGAGATTTTGTGAAATAGCTTTTTTATACAGCCAAATAAATGGATTAAACCAAAATACTATACAGAACAATTGGCTTACCAACATATCTAGAGAATGTAACTGTTTACTATGTACTTTTTCATGTGTAATTATATTCTCAAGCTCGTTAGGTTGCAATAACGTCGAATTGTAAACAATATACCTGAAAAATGAAAATGGAGACTGTATAGTGGCTGAATCGATTAATTGGAATCCTTGTTCCTGCTTAATTTCTTTGCCTTTTAATAGCTGTACTACTTTAAAAAGATCGATTAAAAACCGTATCATAAAAAACAATACACCTAAAAGATATAATCCAACTGCAACATACATCCAGTTAATTTCGAATACAGGTTCCTCTTGTATAGACTCAGCCAATTGCATGGAAGGACTAAAACTCAACATCTTAATTGGAGGTGAAGGATCTATCCATACAATTTTGGTGTAAACTAGTAGAGGTAAAAATGCAGATGTAAACAAACCAGCTAATAGAAACCAACGGTTGGTAGAGAAAAAAGTTTCCTTTTTTATAAGTATATAGTAAGCAATAAAAAATAAGGCAATAAGGCCTGACGCTTTGGCAAGGTAAATGAAAAAATTTTCCATAATATTCGTGATTTACTTACTAATATATTAAGCTTATGTTGTATAAAGGCAGTCTTAATTTATATCAGACCGCCTCATACGATTTAAAAATAACTAACCTCAATTTATTTTGATTTTTTACCCATTTCTTTTTTGGATTTTTCCATCTCTTTTTTGGCCTTCTGCATTTCTTTTTTTGCTTCTTTCATTTCTTTATGAGCCTCCTTCATTGCGATATTAACATCTATTTTCATTTGTTTCATATCTTCTCGTAATGCTGCTTTATCTTCTTCAGACATCTCTTGCAAGATATTATTCACATTATCCCAATCAATACCTTCTATTGCTTTCATGCCATTTTCTACCCCTATTTCTGCATAAGCCATAATTTGATCTACGTTTGGCATAACAAAATCTTCATTAAATGCATAAGAGAAGTTACCGGATTGTTTGTTAGCAGAAGATGTTGTTCTCTTCTGGGTTGTGATTTCTACAGCTCCATTTTTAGCTTCTTTTCCGTATTTATTTTTAGCTTCTTTTGGCGATAGTACATTTATGGTGGCTGTCTCCTGACCTCCGGGGATATTAACGATTTCGCTTTCTTTTTGCTTAACACCATTTATATAAACTACAGCTCCTTCATATGATGTATTTACGAATGTTCCTTTCTGATTTTCATCATCATTAGTATCTGTATTAATAGCTACAGCGTCAGTTGCTACATTTACCGGCATTTTTGGTTTTAAAGGGTGAGGTAGAGCGCTGCTCATTGCATTGTTTTCTGAAGCCATTCTCATATTAGTACCTTCAAATGTAATGTAGTTCTCATCTGAATTATTACCTTTTTCCACGGCTATTTTAAATGTAACAATAGGTTTATTGTTTAATACCTGGTATAATTTTGATTGGTTTTTATCTTTTACAGTAACTTTTATTCCTGTAATTTCATTAGAAGCATTTCGGGTTACGTCACTAAAAATGATATCAGTATCAAAATCCTTCTTAAAAAAGTCTTTTTGTTCTTCTAGTTCACTGTCTTTAGCATCTTTAGTAATTTCGATAGCAAGCTTCATTTTTTCGTTGGTTGTAGTAACTGTTTTTTCCTGTGCTACAACTTTTACCTGGAACAGAAATATAAATGCAGCCAACATAGGTACTATTGTTGCATATTTCCAGGAATTTAAATTCCTTGATTTTTGTTTGTTTAACATAACGATTCGTTTTTTGATTAGTGATTGATAAAAATGATTGGTGATTGCGATACACTCGGGTTGTATCGTTATTTTTAATAAAGTTTTCTGGTATGCTGTTCTGTCTGCCAGTTGCTTAATAGCACCAGCATCGGCAATAAATTCCAGATTTTGTGAGATCGATTTTTTGTATTGCCATGCAAAAGGGTTAAACCAAAATACGATACTGAATAACTGGCTAATGATCATATCCAAAGAGTGTTTTTGGGCACTATGTACTTTTTCATGACTAATGATACTGTTAAGCTCATCCGGATGTAATACAGCCGAATTGTAAACAATATAATTAAAGAAGGAAAAAGGTGAGTCTACTCTATTAGTATCTATAAGCTTAAACTTTTTATCCTTTATAATTTCATTTCCTTTTAATAGTCTTCTGATAGCTAGTAAATCCAATGTAAAACGGATTAGCAAAAACAATACTCCGGCTAAATACATTCCGGTGACAACGTCAAGCCAGTTAATAGCTATGGCTTCTTCCGGCTGTATGGGAATTGCCTGTTGCATTTGCATAAGCTTTTTTATATTTATGCTTTGTACATCAGGCCTTGGTGTTGCAGCTACCCATATTACTTTAGTATATTCAAGTAAAGGTAAGAGGGCAGAGGTAAACAAACCCGAGAGCAGAAACCATCTGTTGGACGTAAAAAAGGTTTCTTTTTTTAATAGAAAATAATAGGCAAGGAAAAATAAGACAAGAAGTCCGGATGCCTTAGCCATATAAATGATAAAGCTTTCCATATCACTTCTTTTTTTCGATCATATCAAGAATTTCGCGAAGCTCGTCGGCACTTATTTTTTCTTCCTTTGCAAAAAAGGAGATCATGCTTTTGTATGAGTTATTAAAATAACTCTCGATAGCATTGTTCATAAATTTTTTCCTGTAATCTTCTTTAGATACAACAGGAAAGTACTGGTGCGTATTACCATAGGCATTATGGCCTACATAACCTTTTTCTTCAAGATTCCTTATAATAGTAGAAAGAGTATTGTAGTGAGGTTTATCATCTTCAATTTCTGTTAATACATCTTTTACAAAAGCTTTTTCCAGCTTCCATAGTATGTGCATTATCTCTTCTTCCTTATTTGTTAACTTTTGCATGACATCTTATATTTATAATTCAAACTTAAAACTATTTTTTTAGTTACGCAACTATATTTATAGTTAAATAACGAAAATATAAGTTAAATTATTATAAAAGGTCTGTTTGTTAGTTGTTTATGTGTTTTCTTTAGTTACCATTTTTTTAACCACGATTAAAATGGCAGCAGAAAATAATCCGATTACTCCCATAACTATCCAATTAGTATTATAGTCCCATCTGGAAATTATTCTTAGACCTAATTTTGCACTTACAATATGGGCAAGGCTAAAGGTCATGGTGTATAATGCCATATAACGGCCTTCGTGGCCACGTGGTGCACGGCTAAGGGCAAAAGAGTTAGAGAAAGGAAAATTAAACATTTCGGCAAATGTGAGTATAATAATACTTACGGCTAATATGCCTACCCAAGTGTCTAATAATAACACGAAAAAATTGATCCCCATAAAAACAGCACCCCAGAAAATGATTTTTAATTTTTGTACTTTTTTACGCTCTAAATAGCTTACAATAGGCATTTCCAAAAAGAAAACCATAAGTCCGTTTAGGGACATTAACAACCCAGTTTGGAACTCGGTTAATCCATACCACTCTTTATGATATAAAGGTAGCGTAGTAAACAATTGGAAAAATACCATTGCACAAGCAAAGCTACAGAATAGGAATAGCCAAAAGGGTGTATCGCTAAATACCGATTTTACTTTTGTTTCTTCTTCTAATGGATGGTCCGTATTTTTTGGTTTCTTTTTTTCTTTTACCAAAATACAGAAGATAAGAATAGACGATATACATGATATGCCATCTGCCCAAAATAATCCTTGATAACCTATACCATAAATGACGAGTCCGCCTAAAGCAGGTCCTGCAGCAAAACCAAGATTAACGGCTAATCTTACTAAGGTTAATGCCCGGGTTCTGTTCTCTGGTTTTGCATAAGTGCCTAATGATACAAACATTGCCGGACGGAACATATCTGCAATAACCATGATGCTAAACATTGCAATACATAGTCCTGTAAAGGTGGTTATAAACTGTATAACAAAAAAAGACAAACCACTTGTAATCATGCTGAATACCATAACCTTATAGAACCCTATCTTATCTGATAGTTTACCACCAATCCATGAGCCAATCATAGAGCCAGCGCCAAAACAAACAAGGATAGTTCCAACTTGGTCATAAGAAAAATGGAGATCTTCTTTTAAGTATTTTGACAAAAAAGGGAACACCATGGTACCTGCACGGTTGATGAAAGTGATGAGTGTAAGTATCCAGATTTCACGTGAAAATCCGCGGAAATTATTAAGATAACGGGTAAAAGCCTGCTGAAGCATTTAATTGATTGTGATTGATTGACGATAGATCACAAAGTTACAAATGTTGTGCTTATAAGCAGATTGAACATGTTATAAATAAGAAATTATTTTGTGAAATTAAATGATCAGAAACTTTAATAAAAAATATAGTAATTCCAATAAATAACAAACCCTCAAAACACTATGGCTTTGAGGGTTTTAGCTAAACAACTGTATTTGGGGTAATAGAAGTTTATAAGGCTAAAGCAGCTTCTTCAACAATAGCTTCCTGTCCTGTTAATACGTGTAAAAGTATAAACGATCTGTCTCCTGTATTGTCTGCTTGTATAGCTCTTAAGTCTTTAAAAGATATAGTTCCTGTTATGTACCCCGATTCATTATTAGTATAGGCTTCTTCAATAGCTATAAACTGTTGTTTAAAGGTTTCGCTATCTTCTTTCTTATGGCGAAGCAATACTTTTAATTTAACATCATCACTGAGTATTAGATTCTCTTGCTGATGAATTTTTTTGTATTCATACCTGTAATCATAGCTAAGTGCCGAAATATCTGATATTACAGCCGAAGCCGTTGGATGTGCACCCGCACCTTTACCTACAAAAAATTGAGTATCAGCAAAACTGGTTTTAGTTAATACACCATTAAATACATCATCTACATTGTAAAGACGATCTTCCGGCGATACAAATTTTGGTATTACAAATGCAGATAAGTTACCATCGGTTCCTTTAAGCGCTTGTGCTACAAGTTTTATTTTAAGTCCTTTTTCACGGGCATATCGAAGCTCAAGTTCACCAATACCATCAATACCAATATTAAATATATCGTTTGGTTTTGCTACATAACCAAAGGAGTGAGCCAGTAGTATTAGTAATTTGTATTTAGCATCAAATCCTCCGGTATCCAAAATAGGATTACTTTCTGCAAAACCTTTGTCCTGTGCTTGTTTAAGGGCTTCGTCATATGAAAGGTTTTCAGCAAATGTTTTGGTAAGTATATAATTGGTAGAACCATTTACAATACCTTCAATAGATTGAAGAAGATCATTATCATAATACTCTTCCAGATTTCTGATTATTGGAATACTTGCACAACAGGCAGCTTCGTACAATAATGGTACGTTATATTTTTTTTGCAATTCAAGTAATTCTGTGAAATGCTCTGCAATCATTTTTTTATTAGCAGATACAACAGCTTTTCCTTTTTTTAGTGCAGCAGAAACAATTTCAAAAGCAGCATCTGCATCATCGATCAATTCTACTACTACATTTATATCGTCATCGTTTAGGATATCGTTTTTATCGAATGTAAAATTTTCGATACCAATTTCCCGTTGTTTGTTTTTGTCTTTAACGCAAATGTTCTTAATGTTGGCTTTTAATCCGGGTGTTTTTTGGAGTACTTCATAAAGTCCAAATCCCACACAACCAAATCCATACAATCCTATATTTAAATTTTTTCTTGACATGATTTTATATTAAACAGTTACTGTATTTTTATTTGCATTTTGCTTAACGGCAGCTTCGATAGCTTGTTTTAAATCGTCAATAAGATCATCAGCATCTTCAAGACCAACAGATAAACGAATAAGGCTGTCTGTTACGCCAGAGCTGTATCTTTTTTCTGCCGGGATAGATTTATGAGTCATTTCGCATGGAAGACAACACAAGCTTTTTACTCCGCCAAGGCTTTCTGCCAGTTTGAATAATTTTGTAGAGGAAACGATTTGTGAAGCCAGTTCTTTATCATCAATAACTAAATCGAAAGCAATTACACCGCCAAAGTATTTTTGTTGACTTTTTGCAATTTCATGATTGTGGTGTGATGGTAATCCTGGGTAGTAAACGTTTTTAATCAGTTTTTCTTCAAGAAGGAATTCTGCAACTTTTTGAGCATTTTCAGCATGCTGTTTAATTCTTAGTGTAAGAGTCTCAAGGCCTCTTATGGCTAACCAGCTATCAAAAGGTCCTAGTATAGCACCAGATGCGTTTTGGATGAATTTTATTTTATCTCCAAGTTCTTGTGTAGCAGTTACAACAATACCTGCGATAATATCACTATGGCCAGAAAGGTATTTGGTAGCGCTATGTACTACGATATCTGCGCCAAGATCGATAGGCTTTTGTGCTGCCGGAGATGCAAATGTATTATCTACACATAGCAATACGTTGTTTGCTTTTGCGATTTGAGCAATAGCTCGGATATCTGATATTTTAAGTGTAGGGTTCGTTGGAGATTCGATCCAGATAAGTTTTGTCTTATCTGTTACGGCAGCAGCAACATTTGCAGAATTTGTAGAATCTACATACTTAATGCTGATGCCAAATTTTTGGTAGATGTGCGTAAATAGTCTGAAAGCTCCGCCGTAAATATCATCTACAGCAATTACTTCGTCACCTGCTTCTAGAAGTTTAATTACAGCATCTATCGCAGCAAGACCACTTGCAAATGCATAACCGTTTGTGCCGTTCTCTAATTTTGCAACGCAATCTTCAAGTACTTTACGGGTAGGGTTGTTGCTTCGGGCATAGTCATAGCCTTTGTGTACTCCAGGTGCATCCTGAACGAAAGTTGATGTTTGATAAATTGGTGTAGAAATTGAACCTGTTAACGGATCTACCGGAATGCTGTGTAAAATTTGAGTCTGCTCTTTCATTTTGTATGAGTTTAGTATTGTTAAAAAATGTTTTTGTCGATAAAAAACATCCTAAACCCAGGTATCGGAATGAGCATAAACAAAAAATGCTCTCCCGATAAGTCAGAAGAGCATATAATATGTTGAAATATTATTTACGTTTTCTAAGCTTATCTTTCCCTGCAAATGCAGAGGTTGAATGTGGCACCTTATTCGTGTGATACGGACAGGTTGCCAAGACGTCATAGGGTCAATTCCCTCGGTCTTTCTGGATAAGAATAATTTTTTAAAGAACTTGCTGCAAATTTAGCGCACAAAAAACGTAATTTCCAAATTTATTTTCAGAAATTTTCAAAATCGTTGATTTTTAGATAATTATAAGCCTAAGAAGTAGTGTGGATTTGTGAAAGTGTAATGAAAATGATCGCTACTAACGCCAGAATTATACCTAAATAATTCAGTTTTGAAAGTTTCTCTCTGAAAATTAATATACCGGCAAGGCTTCCCAAAACAATTACACCCATATTCATGGCTGCAAAAACTGTAGAAGGATTGTCGGAAAAAGCCTTGTGTGCCTTTAGATAAAACAGGATATTTCCAAAATTAAAAATACCAACTAAGGCTCCAAACGCAAGATTTATTATTTTTATTGATGTGTTTTTAAAGCATAATTCATATAAAACAGCCAGTATAGTTAGGGCAAGGGCACCACAAAAAACCACATAAAGGGAGGTTGTATACGGAAGGGTTGTGTATAATGCTATTTGTTTAAAAAGAACATCAATCACCCCAAAACCGATTAATACAATTAAAGGATAAAGCCAGTTTTTGCTTTCCTTTTCTTCCTTTTTCGCAAGTATCAGCAAAATGGCAGGAAAGCCTACACCAAGTCCGATTAGCTTTAATAAATTAAAATTTTCTTTAAAAATAAACCATGCTGCCAGTATGGGTATAAAGAGCGATAGTCGCTGTGCAGCATCGGTTTTTACAATACCTATATGTCGGATCGATAATGCCAGAAGTTTGAATATTAAAGGAAGCAATATCATTAAAGGAATATATATACCCCAGGGAGCAGAAGCATCTATAGTTCCTAGTTCTGGTTTAAAGAATAAATAACATAGGATAATAGCAAACACATAGTTCCAGGCTACAATCTGTGTAATAGATATTTCATACCGCCTGGCAGTTTTAAAAATAATTCCTACAGATACACTACAAAAAATACTTAGTATTAAAAAGAGCATGTGTTTACATTTTTGCTTTACAAAAATAGGGTTTTGTAGTATTCCTGCCACTAAATAAACAGTTCTTTTGTATATTTGATTTTAAACTTTCTGATAAAGAATTTTATATCATTGACCTTTCGGGGAATCTCTTTAAATTTGGAAAAAGATTGAAAAGTAATGAAAAAATTACTGCTATTCTTTATGTTATTTTCGGTTGGGTTTTGCTTCAGCCAGGAAGATGCGTGGGTTTATTTTAAAGATAAGCCCGATGCAGAATATTACCTCGCTAATCCTCTGGAAATGCTCAGTCAGAAAGCGCTGGACAGGCGATTAGTTCAGAAAATAGCCCTTGACGATAGAGATGTACCCCAACACCAGCCTTATATAGATGCTGTAATGTCTGCAGAAGGAATTACGGTAATGGCAAAATCCAAATGGCTTAATGCATTACATATTAGGGGTAGCCAGCTGGATATTATAGCTTTAAAAAGTTTTGTCTTTGTTGACAGAGTTGAATTTGCAAACAGATCGCTTAATATTGCCGGACGTATTGTTATGCAACAGCAAAATAATATTGTTACTAAAGAACTGGAAACACAAACCGAATTTAATTATGGAAATTCAGCAAACCAGATACAAATGCTGAATGGCAACCTGTTGCACCAACAAAATTTCACAGGAAAAGGAATGACAATTGCTGTACTCGACGCAGGTTTTCCTAATGTAAATACTGCTAAACCTTTCCAACGCCTTTTAGATAATAACCTGATAATAGGAGGGTATAATTTTGTATCACGGTCTGACGATTTTTATACTGGTGGTACACATGGTACAACGGTACTTTCTACAATGGGAGGTTATGTCGAGGGGCAATTGACTGGAACTGCTCCAGATGCTTTTTACTATCTTTTTGTTACCGAAGATCCAACAAATGAGAACCCGGTAGAAGAATCGTATTGGGTTGAAGCTGCAGAAAGAGCCGATAGTTTAGGCGTTGATGTTATTAATACATCATTGGGATATTTTAAATATGATAATGGAGCTTATAGTTATACCTATAGTGATATGAACGGAGAAACAGCATTTATTACTCGTGGTATGAATGTGGCCTTTTCACGAGGTATATTTTGCGTGGTATCTGCGGGTAATACAGGTACAGGAAGTGACCCTCATATTGGGTCTCCTGCAGATGCAATTAATTCGCTTACCGTTGGAGCTGTAGATGCAATGGAGAATTATGCAAATTTTAGTTCTATTGGGCCTTCGTTTGATGGAAGAGTAAAACCTGATGTTATGGCAAAAGGCGCTCAGGCGACTATGGCCAGTGCACAAGGCAAAGTTACAATTGGTAATGGGACATCGTTGGCAAGTCCAATCACTGCAGGGCTTGTGGCTTGTTTATGGCAGGCATTACCCAATAAAACAAACGCAGAACTATTACAACTCATAAAAGAATCGGCAGATAGATATGGTAATCCTACAGTGCAATACGGTTATGGAATACCCGATTTTAATCTTGCTCTTCAAAACGGTTGGGGAACAGCAAATCCATCAGACAAGAAAATCATACTTTATCCAAACCCATCTAATGATATAATTAATCTTGTCTTTCCAAAAGGTACTTTGAACGGAACTATAACTATTTTTAATAATCTTGGACAGCTGATCACAGAGAAAACAGTTTCGGTAAACGAATCTTTTTTTTCTATTTCATCTTTGGCTATTGGCTTTTATAGTTATAGATTTGAGTCGGCGACATTATCGCAAACAGGCAGGATAATTAAAGAATAAACAAAAAATATTTTTAAAATCGAATGAATAGGATTACACAACTTTTTAATATACAATACCCTGTAATACAAGCAGGAATGATATGGGCAAGCGGGTACAAGCTGGCAAGTGCAGTTAGTAATGCAGGCGGATTAGGTATAATAGGTGCAGGATCAATGTACCCGGATGTACTAAGGGAGCATATACAAAAATGTAAAAAAGCAACCGATAAACCTTTTGCAGTTAATGTACCAATGCTATATCCCAACATTGAAGAGATAATGAATATTATTATAGAGGAGGGAGTTAAAATTGTATTTACTTCTGCGGGTAATCCTAAAACCTGGACTGCTTTTTTAAAGGAGAAAGGAATTACTGTAGTACACGTGGTAAGCAGTGTTAAGTTTGCTCTAAAAGCTCAGGAGGCAGGAGTTGATGCAGTAGTAGCCGAAGGTTTTGAAGCGGGAGGACATAACGGCCGTGAAGAAACTACAACATTTACGCTTATACCAATGGTTAAAGCACAATTACAGGTTCCGTTAATTGCAGCAGGAGGTATTGCAACAGGTCGTGGTATGCTTGCGGCTATGGTGCTCGGTGCCGATGGCGTACAGATAGGAAGCCGATTTGCAGCATCGACTGAATCTTCTTCTCACAATAACTTTAAGCAGGCAATTGTAGATGCTCAGGATGGTGATACGCTTGTAACCCTTAAAGAACTGGCACCTGTCAGGTTGATAAAAAATAAGTTTTTCCATGATGTGATGGCATTGTATGCTAAAGCACCAACCGTGGATGATCTTAAAGCTTTATTGGGGCGCGCCCGCGCTAAAAAAGGAATGTTTGAAGGTGATCTTGAAGAAGGTGAACTTGAAATTGGCCAAATTGCAGGACTTATAAATGATATTAAGCCAGCAGGCGATATTCTTAAAGAAATTATAACCGATTTTGAAAAAGCTAAACAAGAAGCGATTACATTATAAAAAGGCTCAGTTTATCTGAGCCTTTCGTGTATTAAAACTTATTTTCAACCTCTGCTGCCTGAAGCATAAGATAGTGTAAGTCAGTATTTTTAACGAATGGTTTTAATAGTTCGCTACCTGGTCCAAACATAGCCAATTCTACATAATCAGCAGAATGATCCATACTGATCCATCCTACCGAATTGGTTTTTTGCTGTATTTGAGAGAAGGTTTTAAAGGGCACTTTTTTATAATTATAAAGTCCGCCTTCGTCTTTATTTAATCCATCATAATAGCTTAAGACAGTTTTAGCATCTTCTTCAGAAATTGTAGTACCATTGGCACTTTCTACTATTTCGCGAACCTGTGCTACTGTGTTATGAGGAGCAATGGTATTAAGTATCCATTCGTTGGTATGTTTGTAATTCTGGATGCTGTCAAAGTTCTTGTTAGCATCTTTGCCATAAATCACACCAGGGTTAGCATTACCGTGGTCGGTAGTAATGATTACGAGTGTATCCTTATCTTTTTCGGCAAAATCTATGGCTACTTTAATAGCCTCATCAAAACCAACCTGATCGTAAAGCAAAGCACCAATATCGTTAGCATGAGCGCCCCAGTCTACTTTTCCAGCTTCTATTTGAAGCACAAAGCCGTTCTTATGGTTTTTCATGTGGTCAATAGCCTTTTGCGCCATTTCGGCCAGGGTTGGAGTAGTTTCTTTTAAAGAAGGATCATTTTGTCTGTCAATATTGTAGGGTAGGGCATCATTACCAAAAACACCAAGTATAGGCTTATCATTACTGGCAGAAAGCATGTCTTTTCTGTTTCTTACAACCTGCCATCCTTTAGCTTTATAATCGAAATAAACATCCTTTTTATCTTTACGGATATCAGCACTAAAGTAGTTATTGCCACCACCCATCATAATATCAAAACCGAGGGTTAGGTATTGTTCTGCAATATCATCTTGGGCATTTCTACTCTTGCTGTTAACGCAGAAACCTGCGGGAGTTGCATGAGTTATAGGTACAGTTGTAACACAGCCAGCCATCTTTCCTGACTTTTTAAATTTTTGCCAGATAGGTATATTCATCTCCCCGTTAGGGCCAACATTCAATGAGCCGTTATTCACTCTAAAGCCACCACCCCATGAAGAGCTCCCGGCAGAGGAATCAGTTACTATAGAACTAGCCGAAGCTGTATCCATAAGAGCGCGATTAATTCGTTGATCTTTATAGAGTTGAAGCCAGTTAGATCCTATTCCTGTTTTTCTGTTAAGGTAAAGATCAGCCATGTTAAGTGTACCGGTACTCATACCGTCGCTTACCATGAAAATTATATTTTTGGCTTTTTTATTCTTGTTTAAAGTGTTTATATCTAATATGTTGGCAGTACTTTCAAAAGGATTAAGTAAAGTTGCACCAAGAGTAAAAAGCGAACCGTTCCTGAAAAATTTTCTCCTGTTCATTGTAATTTTAGTTGAGATTCCAAAGTTAAAAAACTAATCGAAACAGTGTTTTTTTACAATGTTATTTATGCGTTATTATTCCACTTTTGGTTTTTAAACTGCACTTTTTGAGTGGAATATTAAATTTAGTTAAATGTTTTAAAATCAAACACTTATGGAATTATAATCCTCTTTGGTGTAATCTTCCCTATAATTAGCACATTTTAAAATTAAAACTGCTTTTATCAGAGACTAATTTTGAACAAGTTCTTATAAAAAACAAGGCTGTCTAATTTTTTAGACAGCCTTGTTTATAGGTTTTGTTTTATTAGGTAGAGCGACTTAAAAAGTCAACAGTTAAATAAGATTTTATCTTAATTGGGCTCCAACCTGATTTTCCAGGTTTAGTCTTATTTTGCCCATTATTTTATCTATCTGCTCATCTGTAAGCGTTTTGCTGCTATCTTGTAGCATAAAACTTACTGCATACGATTTTTTGCCTTCTGGTAAATTAGCACCTTCATATACATCAAACAGGCTAATTTCTTTCAATACAGTTTTTTCAGTAGCTCTGGCTATTGCATAAATATTTTCAAAAGAAATCTCATTATCAACTAACAAAGCAAGGTCTCTGCGTACTTCAGGAAATTTAGATATCTCAGTATATTTTATTTTTCCGGATACCAGTTTGATTATTGCATTCCAGTTAAAATCGGCAAAGAAAACATCTTGTTTTATATCAAATTGTTTTAGTATAGATTTTTTAATAGTTCCAAATTCAACTATAGTTTCTGTTCCCGAAACTAACGCGACACCTTCAGAAAAAATATCGTTTGTTAATGGTTGTGTCTGTGTCTTTGTTATTCCTAATCTCGAAAACACAAGGTTTACATAACCTTTAAACATAAAAAAGTCGGTAGGTTTTTGAGCATAAGCCCAACTTTCCGGCAGGCGGTTACCTGTTACAGTAAGCGTAAAATGTTTGTTCTCATCGTATCCGGATGGCAATTTATGGTAAGTTTTACCAAACTCAAATAATTTAAGATCCGACCTTCTGCGGTTAATATTAAAAGATACAGCTTCCAGAGCACTAAATAATAATGACTGCCTCATAGCCGATAGATCATTACTAAGCGGATTAAGTATCATTACATTAAACTCTTCTTTAAGAGTCTGGGATAATTTAGTATATTCCGGAGTAGTAAGTGAGTTGGCCATCATTTCATTAAAGCCAAGTGATACCATTTGTGCTGCTATAATATTTTGTAGCTTATAGTCTTCATTACGTGCCGAATTTGAAGTCGATGCATTTAACTTTTGAGTAAAAGTTATGTTGTTATAACCATAAACTCTTAAAATTTCTTCTATTACATCTATCTCACGTGTTACATCTACACGGTAGGCAGGTATTACAAGGCCTAAGCCTGCATCAGACATAGTACTTATTTTGATATCTAACGACACCAATATTTTTTTGATAGTTTCTTTAGAAAGCTCCTGTCCTATAGTTCTGGTAACATTACTAAAATTAAGCAGTACCGAATGATCTTCTATTTTCTTAGGACAGATGTCTTCTATATCAGAAGTAATTTCACCTCCGGCAGTTTCTTGTATAAGTAATGCAGCTCTTTTAAGCGCATATTCTGTAATTGTAGGGTCAATACCTCTTTCAAAACGGAAAGATGCATCTGTGCTTAGTCCATGGCGTTTTGCTGTTTTTCGAACAGATACCGGATTAAAATAAGCGCTTTCTAAAAAGATTGAAGAAGTCCCTTCTGTAACTCCGGATGCTTTACCACCAAAAACTCCGGCAATACACATTGGTCCGCTTTCGTCGCAAATCATCAAATCTTCTTCGTGCAAAGTTCTTTCTACATCATCCAATGTAGTGAACTTAGTACCGGCAGGAAGTGTTTTTACTATTACTTTATTACCTTTTATTTTTGAAGCATCAAAAGCATGTAATGGCTGACCTAAGTCGTGCAGTACATAATTGGTAACGTCAACAATATTGTTTTTTGGTGTAAGACCAATAGCTTTTAATTTATTTTGAAGCCATACAGGCGAAGGCTTAACGGTAATTCCCGAAATAGTAACTCCGCAGTATCTTGGTGCAAGTTTGCTGTCTACAACCTTAACGTCCATTTTAAGGGTTCGTTTGTCTACCCTGAAATTACTAACCGATGGCGTTACCATTTCTATATTCACATTCTTTTGAGAAAGACCGGCGCGCAAGTCTCTTGCAACTCCCCAGTGGCTCATTGCATCGGCACGGTTAGGAGTAAGGCCTATCTCAAATACTTCGTCAACTTCAATATTAAATACTTTCGAAGCTGGTGTACCCGGCTTAAGATCTTCTGCCAGTATCATTATGCCATCATGCCCCTGGCCAATGCCAAGTTCATCTTCTGCGCAAATCATACCGTGGCTGTCTTCTCCTCGAATTTTTCCTTTTTTTATCTGGAAAGCATTTCCTTCTTTATCATATAAAGTAGTACCTATAGTTGCTACGGCAACTTTTTGTCCTGCGGCTACATTAGGTGCTCCACATACTATTTGTACAGGTATGCCGTCTCCTAAATCTACTGTTGTTACCCTTAACCTGTCGGCGTTAGGGTGCTGAATGCAGGTAAGTACATGACCTACTACCACACCTTCAAGTCCGCCTTTAAGGGACTCAAATGTATCTACACCTTCTACTTCAAGACCAAGGTCGGTAAGCAGGGCAGCAGTTTCTTCAGATTTCCAGTCTAATTTTATAAATTGTTTTAACCAATTGTAGGATATACGCATTGTAGTTTATTTTTAAAAGCACGCAAAGATAATGATTGTCTGCTAAAAACAGGGGCAATATTTAACCGGAATTTAGGATTATTTATGTAAACTTCTTCGGATCTAAGTAGAATATAAATTTTCAGTTTGGTTTATAAGCTCCTTAAAATCGCCTCTGAAAGATTTTTCTTTAAATTTTAAAACAACCTTATTTTAAAATCGGATAAATGCTATCCCTTAATTTCTCATCATAACCTTCTATCTTTTTCATAATTTTTCCTTCAGGACTTATAAGTATAAATGTAGGTGTTACCTTAATGCCATAATGTATATTGGCTTTACTGTATTTACCATCATTATCGTACAATCTTGCATAGCTTATTTTTTCATCGTCATTGATTGTTTTCCATGATTTTTGATCTTTAGAGGTAGTCAATGAAACGACTTCAAGTTTTGATTTTTGCTCTTTAGCCATAGCTTCGAGTAACGGTATTGCTTTTTTACACCACGAACAGCCGGGTCTTGAAAATTCAAGTAACACATATTTGTCATTATTTAAGTAGTCATGCATCTTGTGCATTTTACCGTTTTTATCCTGTGCTTCAAAATTGTAAACAACATTGCCCTCTTTTTCTTTTTGTGCTTGTATATATTCTTTAATGGTTATTCCGTACCTGCCATTTTTAACTTGAATGTCCATTTTGCCATATAGCTGTTCCACTTCTTTGATATCGAACTTTTCGCGAAGCGTAACAAAATAATCCAGAGCAGGGTAGGAGTTGTAATTTTTTCGGATAAAATCCATTATAATAAACTCTATCTGATTATCTATTTCAGTGAATTTACCGTTTTTACCATTATAGAGTTCTTTTATGCTGTCTGTTGCCCTTACTTCTTTAGAAAGCGCAAAGTAGTCGTTAGATATTTTATCCAGTTCTTCGATGTGTTTTGCCAACAGATTATTGAGTTTATTAGCATCATCCTGATGCTTTGATCCCTTAATGCTTACATAATAAGGAAAATCTTTTTTATCTGCCTTTATAATAACTTCTTCGTTGCCTATAAATAGAGAGCAATAATCAGAAGGCAGATCTTCACCATTATCAATTTTTAATATATACTTTTCAGGTTCATTGCCAGGTGTAGTACCTTTAAAAGTAAATGCATCATTTTTAATCTTTGCATGCAGTATATATTCAGTGTTTTCAACCAATTGCAAACTGACTCTTGTGCCATCTTTAAACCCGGTAACATGACCTGTAATAGTAAATCCTTTTTCGTTTTGCCATTGTATAAATAAAAAGGATAATAGTAATAGAAGGATTAACGAAAGTTTGCTTTGTTTCATTTAAGGCTGAATTGGTTATTTTAAGCTTTTGGACTGTTTTACGAGTTCCATAAAAATTGAATTACAGGATTCTAATTTAATTTTAGGAGCCGATTGCCCTGACCACATATTTGTAAGTTCATTATTATCTTGTTGAATTGCAGCAGCCCTGATCGAACCAGTAATACTATTTTGGACAGTATATTCAGGAATGGTAAGCCCGGAATTTTCTATTTCATCCATTAACGTGTTTTTTATACCTCTTGCCCAACGCCCCGAAAAAGCACGTGTAAGCTTAGTGTCTGTATCCTGCGAAATCAACAATCTTTTTTTATATGATGGAATTGCAGTACTCTCATTACTTGCTATAAAAGCTGTTCCGATTTGTACTGCAAACGCTCCCAGTTCAAAAGCGGTTTTAATAGTTTTGCCGTCGTTAATGGCTCCCGCTGCGAGTAAGGGAATAGAAATACTATCAACAATTTGTGGAAGTAATGACATCAATCCTACTTGTGGCAGAGGTTCATCATTTATAAATGTACCTCTGTGGCCACCGGCTTCAATACCTTGTGCAGTTATAGCATCTATACCAGTATCTTCAAGTATTTTGGCTTCTTTTACAGAGGTAGCAGTACCAATAAGTATACTGCCATTAGCTTTTAATTGTTTTACAGAATCTGTATCCAACCATCCAAAAGTAAAGCTCACTACAGGTATATTCTCTTCAATTAAAATACTGATCTGCTCTTTATATGAGTGAAAAGTAAAACTCTCGGGAGATTTTCGGTCAAATTTTAAATTATGCTTTTCACCGATCTTATCCAGAAAATCCTGCATAGCAGAGACTTCATCCAAATTAACATTGTCCTGAGTATTTACAAAAAGATTAACAGCGAAAGGTTTCTTAGTTAATACTTTTACTTTTTGTATAAGTTCTCTTGTTTTTTCGGGGGAAAGTCCACCAACCGGTAATGAACCCAGTCCGCCCGAATTGGAAATTGCAGCAACCATTTCGGGAGATGTTACTCCCAGCATCGGAGCCTGTACAATAGGATAGTGTATGCCAAGCAATTTGGTAAGCTTATTTTGCCAGATCATAGTTTTTTGATAATAAGTATACTCAAATATAAGGGTTAAAAATGTTTCAACAAATAAAATTCCTACATTTGAAATTTATATAAAATAGTTCATGAAACAGTTATTTTTCGCTATAGTATTTCTTTTCGCCATTACTGTAAATGCCCAGCTTAAAAGTCCGGCAGAGTTCTCTCAAAGTTATGGTAAGACAGCAAGTTACTATCATCAGGTTGAAAATTATTTTGGACACCTTGTTCAAAATTCAGAATACATACAGCACAAGTCTTATGGCCAGACCACGCAGGAGCGCAGTCTAAATGTATATTATATTTCTACTCCCGAAAATTTACGTGACCTGGAAAATATCCGCCAGAATAACTTGTACCAAATAGGCATGGCAGATGCCAAGCCTGCAATGGTAAACGACAAGGTAATTGTATGGCTAAGTTTTAATGTGCATGGAAACGAAATTGGTGCAACAGAGAGTGCAATGTCTGTTGCGTATGAACTTATTAATCCGGAAAATAAAGATTCTAAGGAATGGCTGGAAAATACTATTGTTATACTTGATCCATGTCTTAATCCCGACGGATTTTCACGATATGGCAATTGGTTAAGAGATATATCGGGTAAAAATACGCATCCCGGACTTAACGATCGTGAGCATATGGAGCCATGGCCGGGAGGAAGAGAGAATCATTATTCGTACGATCTTAATAGGGATTGGGCATGGCAGACTCAAATAGAAACCCAACAGCGAATGGTGCTTTATAACGAATGGATGCCAATGGTACATGTAGATGTACACGAAATGGGATTCAACGAGCCTTATTTTTTCCCTCCTGCCGCAGAGCCGATGCATGATTTTATTACCGATGGACAAAAAGACTTTTATAACGCCATTGGCGAAATGACAGCCAAAAAATTTGATAGTGAAGGATGGAATTATTATACCCGCGAACGTTTCGATCTTTTTTACCCGAGCTATGGCGATACCTATCCTACATTTAATGGTGCAGTAGGTATGACGTACGAGCAAGGAGGTATAGGTGCGGGCAGGGCTATAACAATGAACAACGGTAACTTACTTACGTTACAGGACAGGATAAATCATCATACGGCGGCAATACTTACTGCAGTTGAAACAGCTTCATGGCAGAAAGATAAACTGGTTAAGAATTTCAGGGCTTATTTTAAAGACAGCAGGGAAGAGCCAAAAGGGAAATACCGAACCTATATTATAAAAAATACGGGTAAAACCGATCAGTTAACCCGACTTTTAAAACGTAATAAAATACAGTATGCCTATGCTGCCGAATCCAAAAAAGCATCGGGGTATAATTATCAGAGCGATACAACAAAAGATTTTACTATAGAACCTAATGACCTTATAGTAAGTGTAAACCAGCCTAAAGCTACTTTAACTCAGGTATTGTTTGAGCCTGCACAAAAACTTACCGACAGCTTGTCGTATGACATTACTGCATGGGCGCTTCCTCATGCTTATGGAATAGATAGTTATGCCCTAAAAGGCAATCTTTCTATCGATACAAAAAAAGAAATTTCATACAAAGGTAAATTCGATTACGAAAGAATTTATGCATACTATGTACCGTGGAATGGCAGGGCATCGGCAAAATTACTGGGACTAATGCTTAAAAGTGGAATAAGAGTACGTTCTTCCAGAAAAGCATCAGCATTTAGAGGGATAAAAGTGAGTCCTGGAGATTTGGTTATTCTTAAAGGAGACAACCCACAGTTACAGGACTTTAAAAATATGATGGAAAGCTTGTTGGATAAAAAGCGTGATTACGAGGTAGTAGAAAGCGGTTTTTCTCTTGAAGGAGGCGATCTTGGAGGTGAAAATTATCCATTAGTTGCAACGCCTAAGGTACTTTTGCTGGCAGGAAATAGTGTAAGTGCTACAGATTTTGGACAGGTCTGGTTTTACATGGATGAAATTGTAAACTATCCTGTGAGTATAGTAGAAATACAAAACCTGGAAAGGGTTAATTTACTAGAATTTAATACTATTGTTCTTCCTGATGGATGGTATAGCCTTCCGGAATCGGATAAAAAGAGTATTGATACCTTTATTGATAATGGAGGTAAGGTAATAGCTATTGCAAATGCACTTAGTGTTTTTGAAGACCGACCTGGGTATAGCCTTACTAAATTTGCTACAGACGAAGCAAAATTATTGGAAACTACACTAAGTGATAATGAAACCCTTGAGTCTCGTTTTTATGATTTTCAAAATGCCGAAAGACGTGCTTTGTCTGGATCTGTACCGGGAGCAATTGTAGAGAATATATTAGATAAAAGTCATCCGTTATCTTATGGTTTGGGAGATAAATACTTTAGTCTTAAAACAAACGATACACATTACCAGTTACTTAAAAACGCATGGAATGTAGCCTATGTACCGGCCAAATATAAAAATTTTGGGTTTATAGGTAAGAGCCTAAAAAAGAAACTCGAAAATACCGTAACGTTTGCGGTACAGCAAAAAGGGAAAGGACAGATTATTTATATGGTAGATAATCCACTGTTTCGTGGCTTCTGGGAAAATGGTAATTTATTATTTAGCAATGCTTTATTTTTAGTAGATTAATATAAAAAATTAAAAGTTCCTAAATCTTTACAGATTCATGTCTCAGATTTGTAGTATAATATAAATCAGATGACAATGCGTACCTTTCTATTTACCCTATATTTTAGTTTTATTTTTAGTGTAGCTGCTATTGCACAATTAAGTTCTCCTGGGTTAGGAAAGACTAATACTGCATTTTGGTCGGCAGTAGGAGTAAAGCAAAAGTTGGACGATAAAAATAGTTCTACAACCTATTTTGGAATGGGGAGAATCAGTGGTACAGGAAGCAATCCTTTTAGTATGCCTTCTATATATGTAATAAACCAGGAGTTTTACCATAAGTTAAATCCAAATTGGACCTACACGGCAGCACTTAGTTATCGTAGGCAACATGAGTATGATGAAGGTTTTGATAAAGAGGAATCTGCTGCAATAAATCAGGAATTCAGGGTATATGGTAGGTTGCAGTATGCAGCTAATTTAGGGGATTCAAAATGGACTACAACCCTGCGTCAGGAAGTAAGGAAATTTTATACAGATGATTTTGCTCAGGTATCTGACGGACTGCAACTGCGAACACGTTTAAAAACACAGTTGTTTGTACCTTTAGATAATGATTCTGAGAATAGTTTAATAGGTAGTGCAGAAGCATTGTTTGCCCTTGCAAATGACAGCGATGCAGGATGGAGTAATCTTGCTTATAAAGAAAGCCGTTTTTGCCTGTACTATAGTTATGCGCCCGATAATCTGCCCGTAACCTTTGATGTAGGCTATATGAATGATCTTATAGGGCACGGGCATAATATCACTGATGTTAGTTATTTGGCCATGGATATTATAATAGAAAATCCTTTTTAGTTTAAAATTTTATCAGATTTTTTTAAATTAAATGGTTTCGTATTCTTTTTTCGATATTTTTAGGGCTAATTAACTTAGCCTCCTTAAATATGAAAAAAATTATCACAAGTTTATTTTTTTTAGTTCCATGTATTACGTTTGGACAGTTGACAGCGAAGGAATATATAAAACAAGGTGTGGCATTACACGATTCAGGAAAATATAAAGAAGCTATAGAAAGCTATGAAAAAGCATTAGTGGTTGAAAAGGACTGCCAGGATGCTATTTATGAAATAGCTTTATCAAATGTTAGCCTCAAGAATTATCAAGAAGCAATTAAACATGCTGATATTCTTATAAAATTTAAAAAAGATTTTGTGGGTAAAGGTTACCATTTAAAAGGTATGAGCCTTGATTATTTGGGTAAGCCACAAGAAGCTATCGATGTATTTAAAAAAGGAATAAAGACTAGCCCTGATTATACAACACTTTATTATTCGCTGGCTATTACTTCTTATAAGCTTGAAGATATTATAACAACAGAAAAGGCTTTGCAGGATGGTCTTTCCCGAAATCCTTTTCATTCAAAGAGCCATTATCTACTGGCTATATTGAATGAATATAAAAGGTCCAAATCTCTTTTAGCATTATATAATTATTTATTATTGGAACCGGAAGGTAAAACGGCTAATGCAGCTTATAATCTAATACTTTCCCAACACAAAATTGGAGTAACAGAAGGAGAAGACAAAACAATTAATGTTAGTATAAACCCCAATGAGGATGATGGGTTTTCTACTGCTGAAATGTCTTTATCTATAATGGAAGCTGCATCGTATACTGAGGAGTATAAATCTAAAAGCGATTTCGAAAAGTTTTCTGAAAATACTAAATCTTTTTTTATGATATTGGGTGAATTAAAAGAAAAAGATAAACTAAAAGGTTTTTGGTGGGATTTTTATGTTGGCTTTTTTTCTGATCTGGCAAAGGATAATGAGCTTTATGAAACATTTACCTATTATATAAGTCAAGATATTAATAGTACTCTTGTAGAGACTTGGCTTAGAAAAAATTCGGACAGGGTTGAAAAGTTACAGGAATGGGTAGCTAATTATAAGAGATCTAAAAATCAAATAAAATAACTACCAGTTTGTTGTTGTTTTATTATTGAAAGTGATATAATGAAAAATATACTATGGATTTTTGTTCTTTTTATCTTAGTTGGCTGTGGTAGTGATGATCTGGCTAATCACAACAATCAAAACGAAAATCGCGATTTCAAACAGGATATGCGCGATTTTGTTATTGGGATAAGTGAAAAAGGCAAGGCTATTAATCCGGAGTTTATTGTAATTCCACAAAATGGGATTGAGTTGGTTACTAATAATGGAGAAGCATCAGGAATACCTAATACAGCATATCTGTCAGCCATAGATGGTAACGGGCAGGAAGATCTGTTTTATGGTTATGATGACGATAACGCTATGACACCAGCCAATGTAACAAGCTACTTAAAAAGCTTTTTAGATATTTCTAAAACCGCCGGAAATACAATATTAGTAACAGATTATTGCTTTACACCTTCTAAAATAACCGATTCGTATGCTGCTAATTTTTCAAATGGATATTTATCCTATGCTGCACAGGAACGAGGCTTAAATATAATTCCTGATAACAATCCTAATAATGTTAATGCTGACGCTATAACATCTTTAAGTCAGGCAAAAAACTTTTTATATTTAATAAATCCAGAGAATTTTACATCTAAATCAGCATTTATAGCAGCTGTAACAGCTACCAATTATGATGCAGTTATTATAGATTTATTTTTAAATGATGAGGATTTTACAGCAACTGAGATAAGTCAGCTTAAAAATAAAGCCAACGGAGGTAAACGATTGGTAATATGCTATATGTCTATTGGCGAAGCAGAAGATTACAGGTACTACTGGCAAAACTCATGGAATACTACTAAGCCTGATTGGATGGCAGCAGAAAATCCGGACTGGCCGGGTAATTATAAAGTTAAATACTGGAATGAAGATTGGCAGGGACTTATATATAAGAACAATGATTCTTATTTAAATAAAATAACCACTGCTGGCTTTAATGGCGTTTACCTTGACATTATTGATGCTTTTGAATATTTCGAACAATAAAATAATGCCATCTTGTCATATTAAAACTCTTATTTATGTCAATTTTCAGGACTTATTCGTATTGGCACAAAGATTGACTATGGTTCAATGTTCGCAGAACACAAACAATTAAGAATCAAAATAAGAAATAATAAAACCAGAAAAAGATGAGTAAAATAATCGGAATTGACTTAGGAACAACAAACTCGTGTGTTTCCGTAATGGAAGGTAACGAACCAGTTGTTATTCCTAATGCTGAAGGAAAAAGAACAACCCCGTCAGTAATTGCATTTGTTGAAGGCGGAGAGATCAAAGTTGGAGATCCTGCTAAAAGACAAGCAGTGACCAATCCTACAAAAACCATCGCTTCTATTAAGCGTTTCATGGGTAACAAATTTACCGAAAGCTCTAAAGAAGCAGGCAATGTTCCTTACAAAGTAGTAAAAGGAGATAACGATACACCACGTGTAGATATCGATGGTCGTCTTTACACTCCACAAGAGCTATCTGCAATGACATTGCAAAAAATGAAAAAAACGGCTGAGGACTACCTTGGGCAAACTGTAACTGAAGCGGTTATTACTGTACCAGCTTACTTTAACGATGCTCAACGTCAGGCTACAAAAGAAGCAGGTGAGATCGCAGGTCTTAAAGTTAGAAGAATCATCAACGAACCTACTGCTGCTGCTCTTGCTTACGGACTTGATAAAGCAGGTGTTGATCAAAAAATTGCTGTTTATGACCTTGGTGGTGGTACATTTGATATCTCTATCCTTGAATTAGGAGATGGTGTATTCGAAGTACTTTCTACAAATGGTGATACTCACCTTGGTGGTGATGACTTTGACCAGGTAATTATTGACTGGTTAGCTAATGAGTTTAACAGCGAAGAAGGTATTGATCTTCGTAAAGACCCAATGGCTTTACAACGTTTAAAAGAAGCTGCAGAGAAAGCTAAAGTTGAGTTGTCTTCGTCTACACAGACTGAAATCAACCTTCCTTATGTTACTGCTACTGCAACAGGACCAAAACACTTAGTTAAACAATTAACAAGAGCTAAATTTGAGCAATTGTCTGATGATTTAGTTAAGCGTTCTATGCAACCGGTAGCTAAAGCTTTAAAAGATGCAGGTCTTTCTACATCTGATATCGATGAGGTTATCCTTGTAGGTGGTTCTACACGTATACCACGTATTCAGGAAGAAGTTGAAAAATTCTTTGGTAAAAAACCATCTAAAGGAGTTAATCCTGATGAGGTTGTAGCAATTGGTGCTGCTATCCAGGGAGGTGTACTTTCAGGAGACGTTAAAGATGTATTGCTTCTTGATGTTACTCCACTATCTCTTGGTATCGAAACTATGGGTGGTGTATTAACTAAATTAATTGAGTCTAATACTACAATACCAACTAAAAAATCTCAGGTATTCTCTACAGCTGCTGACAACCAGCCATCTGTTGAGATCCACGTACTGCAAGGTGAAAGACCAATGGCAGTAGATAATAAAACAATAGGCCGTTTCCACCTTGATGGTTTACCACCTGCACAAAGAGGTATTCCTCAAATCGAAGTAACATTTGATATTGATGCTAATGGTATCATCAAAGTATCAGCTACTGATAAAGGAACTGGTAAATCTCACGATATTCGTATCGAGGCATCTTCAGGATTAACTCCGGAAGAAATCGACAGAATGCGTAAAGAGGCTGAAGCTAATGCTGATGCTGATAAAATTACAAGAGAGAGAGTTGAAAAACTAAACGAAGCTGATGCTATGATTTTCCAAACGGAAAAACAATTGACAGAGTTTGGTGATAAACTATCTCAAGGTAATAAAGATGCTATCGGAATGGCGCTTACTGAGCTTAAAATGGCTTACGAAAACCAGGACGTTGCTACAATTGAAACAGCTTTAGCTAAAATTAATGAAGCATGGAAAAATGCTTCAGAAGAAATGTACAAGCAAGGTGATGCTCAACAAGGAGGTGCTCAGGCACAGCCGGAAGCAGCACAAGCTGAAGGTGACAACGTTCAGGATGTAGACTTCGAAGAAGTAAAATAATTAGTAGTGAGATTTCAGTATTGAGAAAATAAAAAACGCCCCACAATTGTGGGGCGTTTTTGTTTTATAGGCATTTTGTTTGTCATTCTGAACGCAGCGAAGCACAGTGAAGAATCTCATAAAATCTCAACCTATTTAGTAATTATGGACTTTTCCCCTCCTTTGGAGGGGTGACCGAAGTTGGGGTGGTTAATAGAACTCTCTAATAAATCACTCAACCATAAAACCTAACCCTTTTACATAGCCTTCATTTTGGAAATTGTTTTTATACAAACAGTTTTCTAAATATTGGTTTAATGCTTTTTGAACTTTAATCCTGTCCGGCATATTCTCACGTACTTTTTCAAAAGAGCTACGATCACTCTCAGCATATTTGGTGATTAGGTCAAAATTATCAGGTTGTTTAAAGTTCATAATGCCGCGGGTATTATCCATTTTTTTATACGGCCAGAAAGCCCAGTTAATTTGGTTGGTATCCAGTAACTTCCTGAAATCCATAACCCACTCATCAGTATTTTCACCAGTCTCGCCAATGTAAATAGGGACATTGTGCTGGTCACGAAAATCAACATATTTTTGTATCGCTTCCTGGTTTACATCAAACCAATACTTATGGAATTCATAAACAACATTATCATCAAGTATACTTTCAAACACGCCAAAATCGCCAGCCCAAACAGAGCCGTTCAGGTAAATAGTATGTTTGGTATCTACAGTTCGAATATCTTTAATTAAACGCTTATAGATTAAGAATAACCTATGGTTGTAATCTTTAATATCATTAGTGAAATAATGAGCAAAAGGTTCATTAATTAAATCGTAACCAATAATTATTGGGTCATTTTTATATCTTTCGGCAATTTTAAGCCATATTTCGCTCATTTCATCCTGGGAGGTTTTACTAAAATATAACCACGGATAACCATAACTGTCATCAATATTATCACCGGTTTGCCCACCGGGAGCACAGTGCATATCGAGTAATACATATAAATTTTCCTGACGGCACCACTCTATAACATGATCAAAATATTCAAACCCCGCATTGCGTTTGCCCATATATAAGTCATTCGTAAATAACTTATAATGAAAGGGTAGGCGAAGGTGGTTAGAGCCTATACGTTTCAGGTACTTAATGTCTTCTTGCGTAACATAGTTGTCCAGGTACTTATGCCAAAAGGTAGTAAGGCTGTCAGGACCGATAATTTCATGAAACAGTTCGTCAATTTTTCTGGGAGAACTAACTTTACCAAGCTTAAACATATAACCTTCAGGAACAAGCCAGTTCCCGAGATTAGTTCCTTTTAAGGTAATAGGATTACCTTGTGAATCGATAATTTGTGAACCCTGTGTTTTTGAAATACCGCCTTTGTAGGCAGAGACAGATGTCGACTTACATGAAGCTAACAACCCCGTAATGGCAAGCATCACGAGGACAATTTTTGTTTTGTTTGTCATTCTTTAGCGAATTTGTGAATAAATGTTTTGGAATGCTAAAGATAACAAAATGTAGTATTTGACTATCTAAATATATTACCGATGGTATGGAATACACGACCAAAGAAGGTACGTTGTTTCATTGGAGTAACTCCACCAACATAAATAGGTTCTAAATTTTCTTCATCAATTAATATTATTTCAAGATTTGAATCATCTCTAATTATAATTTCCTGACCTATCATATTTAGAAAAGAAATCTCAAGCATGTCTCCTTTTCGTGCTTCAATAGAAAATAACCCATCAAAATCAGATTGAATCTCTGCACCGGTTTTCATGTTTAAAATATTTACTCCCGGTATGGACATTTTATTAGAATCTAAAACAATGCCTTTTATAGTTATTAGGGTTGTGGTAGATTTTCCAGTCACATAAGGTTTTTGTTGTACGGGTTCTTGTTCGGTTGCCACTGGTTCCTGGGCTAATAGTCTATTGGTTCCGATAGTTAGGAAACTAATAACCGCTGCACTGGCAGCTATCCATAAAGTAGATTTTTCTTTAGGAACAATCAAATCGCGATTTAATTGATTTACTTTAAACCTTCCACAGCTATTCTCTGAGTTTTTTAATACAGCAGCAATTTCCCTGTCGGAAGAATTGGTAAAATCAATTACATTCTTTTGACATGATGCGCAGAAACGTCCTTTATCAACAGGTGTCATTTGCTGCCAGTTTTCATGGCAGGGTGTTGGGATTGTTATTTGGATAGGCTTTTTCATAACTCGATAAATTAGTAGTATTTAATATATAGATTAATTTATTCCATCAAAGGTTGGGACGAGTTATTCTTTTTTACAAAAAATCCCTTTACTGCCAAAAACAGATAAAGGGATTTTGACTATAGTCAAATATAGATAAAATCTAGAAGCGTGTGTTTAGGAATGTACTTATTTTGCTATTTACTTCCATCATAGTTAACAAATCCCAGTCGGCATGTCCTCCATTAGCGTAAAAATTAAATTCATTATAAACACTTACATTATCCAATGCTGCCTTTAAACGTGGTCCCTGAGTTGCCGGAACTAATGGATCCTGACCCCCATAAAACGAAATTGTAGGCGGTGCCTGCACTGTAATATGCGCTACCGGACTAACAGCAAGTATTTGTTGTTCTGTAGGTGCTGATGTACCTATTAAATCCTTTGAAGCTGTTGCAAATAGAGGATGCGATAGGTATTCAGGATCAGTAAAATCAGCAGGGCCTACTACGTTACAAATGGCTTTTACGTCATGATCTTTATCATATGCATAGCTGTAGAGCATTGCAAGATGTCCACCTGCACTAAAACCTATAAAAGCATAATCATCCGAAATTTCATAAATACTATTTTCAAGATATTTAACTACTTCCTCTATGTCATTGATCTGTTTAGGAAATGCAGGGCTGGTTTGTGTTGCCAGCCTGTAATTAATATTAACTATAGCATGGTTAGGGAACTGCTGCTGAATTGTAGGTACTAGGTAAGTCATATCACTTTTGTTGCCGGCTATCCATGAGCCACCATGCAGTAATAGTATAACTTTAGTATCATCAGTTCTTCCAGCCGGTAGGTAAATGTCGATTTTTTGTTCGGAATCTGATCCGTAAGAAACATCCATCAATTGTTTTGCAACTGATGTATCATCTGTAATAATTTCTGCATCATCATTTTTACTACAGCTCGTTATAAGAAATAGGAATAAAAATGGCAGTAATAGTAATTTTTTCATGGTTAGGTTGGTTTTAGTTAAAGAAATGCTACCAAAACCTATGCCATTAATAATTATTTAAGACTTTTTTGTAAGAATAAGTAAATAATGAAATTAAATTATCTTCTTGATTACTCGAAGTTTATGCGAATGTCTTTTCGTATCGATGTTATAAATACCTAAATGATCCAGGCGATCAATACGTACTTTACCGTGTGCGTGAATAATATGATTGTCTTCCATTATTATACCTACATGGATAATTCGGCCTTCTTCGTTATCAAAAAAAGCTAAGTCACCCGGTTCGCTTTCTTCTATAAAACTAAGTGCTTCTCCCTGAGTTGCCTGTTGCGAAGCATCTCTTAAAAGCGAATAGCCGTTTAGTTTATAAACCATCTGGGTGAAGCCGGAACAATCGATACCAAAAGGTGTTTTTCCTCCCCACAGATAAGGTGAGTTTAGATACATAAAAGCAGTATCAAGAAGATTTTGTTTACTGGTAATGCCAGATGTTCTTAAGCCTTCAAATATAAAATGTTCGGTGTTTATAGTCGGTTGATCTAAAAACGTTAGCGAGGAACCTATAGGTATAGATAATAAGTGGTTATCAGGTGTAGTAAGGTACTCAATGAGGTCAGCATTTAATACAATAGGAGTATTACTTAGAGAATTGTATTCAGACTCATTAATGGTTTTAAATTGCTTGTTGTCCATCCATCCATTATAGCCATCAAAAGCCAGTTCAATACGTGACCATTTTTCTGTTTGTTCTAAAATTTTAAAATGCTCACCAAACAGTACCTGCGACGTCATTTCACTTCTGTCACTTGGTTCTAAACGAAGGGGCACAATGGCAAGATTACAAATACCAAACATCCTTATTACTGAGTGTTTTAATTGATTATTTTTTATTTTCTATTGACTATTGGCAGTAGCCGTCTTTCTAGAACTTACAAATATAGCAGTTAATTCTGAAGCTTCCTTAAACAAAGGAAAGCATATTTCTTTTGGGAGTATATTTTCGTCAACAATGAATTCTAGCCAAAAGGCAGTTTCATCCACTTCTTCTATAACTATGCTAAGTTTAGCAATAAAGCTTTTTTTGGTTTGAGCAATACAACTTGCTCTGTAATTAGCACCTACAGAAGTACCGCATCGTATTAATTGCCCTTTAATATGGTTGCCTAAATAAGTAGTTGGAAGTTGTAAGGCAAGTTTAACACAATCGTGTGCAAAGTTTTTTGTCCTTAAAAGCAATAATTTTTTCATTGGCTAGTTGTCTCTGTACAAATTAAATTAAAAATTTATAGATACTAACTAGCCAATAAAAAATAATATATTAAAAATAATCAATGTTAATGATTATGCGCGTTCGATAACAATAGCCGAAGCACCACCACCACCATTACAGATAGCTGCAGCACCAATTTTAGCATTGTTTTGCTCAAGTACGTTGATAAGCGTTACAATGATTCTTGCACCAGAGCAACCTAGTGGGTGACCAAGTGATACAGCACCACCATTTACGTTAACCTTAGCAGCATCAAGACCTAATATTTTCATGTTAGCAAGGCCTACTACAGAGAATGCCTCATTAAATTCATAAAAATCAACATCGTCTTTAGAGATACCTGCTTTGTCTAATGCTTTAGGCATTGCTTTAGCCGGAGTAGTAGTAAACCATTTTGGCTCCTGTTCAGCATCTGCATAACCTTTTATGTAAGCCAATGGCTTAAGTCCAAGTGCATTTGCTTTTTCTTCACTCATTAATACTAATGCAGCAGCACCGTCATTAATTGTAGAAGCATTAGCAGCTGTTACAGTACCATCTTTAGTAAATACAGCGTTTAATGATGTTATTCTGTCAAGCTTCACATTAGTGTACTCCTCATCTTTAGTAACCATTATTGGGTCACCTTTACGTTGAGGAACTGCTACCGGTACAATTTCGTTGTCAAATTTACCTGCATCCCAAGCACGTGCAGAACGTTGGTAAGATTCGATAGCAAAAGCATCCTGCTCTTCACGTGTAATTTTATATTCTGTAGCACATAAATCTGCACAAACACCCATGGCGTTGTTGTCATATGCATCTGTAAGTCCATCTTTTTGTAATCCGTCTACCATAGTAGCAGGACCAAATTTGTAACCATTTCTCATGTGTACGTAATGAGGAATAAGGCTCATGCTTTCCATACCACCAGCAACAACAATTTCGGCATCGCCGCATTGTATAGCCTGAGCAGCTTGCATAACAGCTTTCATACCAGATGCACATACTTTATTTACTGTAGTAGCAATAACCGAATCCGGTAGGCCTGCAAACTTAGAAGCCTGTCTTGCCGGAGCCTGACCTACGCCTGCTTGTACTACGTTACCCATTATAACTTCGTCTACAAGTTTTGAGTCTAAATTAATTTTTTCAAGCGCTCCTTTTATTGCAGCTGCTCCAAGTTGAGAAGCCGTTACAGTTGATAATGCGCCCATAAAACTTCCTATAGGTGTACGTACAGCCGAAACGATTACTACTTTCTTATTCATGGTATATAGTCTTTAATTTGTTGAAGTTGCGAAATTAATGAATTTTGATTCGAATAAAAACAAAGTATTTAAAAATATTCTTTAAATAAGATGATTTGTTGAATATTGATGAAATTTTATTCTTGCTCTATATTAAAAACAAACCCTGCTTAAAGGCAGGGTTTTGTTTATTTAGCTTTTTATTATTTAAGCTACAAGGGTAGCTGATAAAGTAATTTCTGCTTTAAGAAGTTTTGATACCGGGCAGATTTCTTTCGCTTTTTGAGCAGCGGTTTGAAAATCCTGTTCTGTAATTCCAGGTACATTGGCCTCCAGTTTCAAATGGATCTTAGTTATTGTGCCATCTTCAAAAGTTACTTGAGCTTCTGTGTCCAGGTTTTCTGCTGTAAACCCAAGTTCATTTAAAATAAAACTCAATTGCATAGTGTAGCATCCTGAATGTGCAGCTGCGATAAGTTCTTCCGGATTGGTACCTACACCTTCAGCAAAACGTGTTTTGAATGATAATTGTGCGTTGTCTAATGTTGTACTTTGGGTAGAGATAGTTCCTGTTCCTTCCATTCCTGTACCTTTCCAGTTTGCATTTGCTTTTCTTGTAAATTTCATGATAAATTATTTTATTGATTAGTATTAAAATTAGTTCAATTAATATGTTCTAATGTTTTCATTTTGATAAGTCAAAGTTACGGTAAGAGTTATTTGTAGTCAAATTAATAATTTTATATCTTTATAAAAATAATTTATAAGATGACAATTCAACAACTCAGGTATATTGTTGCTTTAGATGAACACAGGCATTTTGCGAAAGCGGCCGATGCTTGCATGGTTACTCAGCCAGGATTAACTATTCAGTTAAAGAATTTAGAAGAAGAAATCGGGATAAAAATATTTGATAGAACTAAAGTGCCTTTAAAGCCTACTTTATTAGGCATGGAAATAATAATCAAAGCCCGAAAAGTATTAAGGGAAACTGATGCTATTCGGGACTTTGTAGTAAATCAAAAAAATGATCTGGAGGGGGAAGTTACACTAGGAGTAATAACTACATTGTCTCCCTATTTGATTCCGCAGTTCATAAAAGCAATGAAAGGTGTAGCGCCCAATATGCATTTTAATATAAAAGAAACAGGTACAGGACAGTTATTAGAAGGCTTGCATACCGGAACTATTGATATAGCCCTTATGGCTACTCCAACTGGTATTCCTTCTTTACGGGAACACCCTGTATTCAATGAGCCTTTTGTTGCTTACCTCCATAGTAACCATCCTATGGCTAAACAAGAGTATTATGAGATGAATGCTAAGGATAAGCCTTATCTTTTATTACTAGAGCAGGAATATTGTTATAATGCCCAACTACTGGATATATGTGGCATGGACAAACAAAAAGACACTTTGAATGGGCAGTTTAGCTATGATATTAATTCCATCGAGACTCTAAAAAATCTGGTACGCGCAGATTTAGGATTTGCTATTATTCCTGAGTTATCAATTCTAAATGAAAAAAATGATACTTTTTTTAAACCATTCGCAAATCCAAAGCCTGTTAGGGAAATAAGTCTTGTAGTGGCAGATACTTTTTCAAAAAAATTATTGCTGGAAAAAATGAGCCAGACTATCTGGAGTTGTTTGCCGGAAAATTTGAAGCAGGAGTTTCATTATCGAAAAATTCAATGGAATGATTCTCCATACTTTATTAATGCTACTGGAGGTATTAAGTAATTTGGTTATCAATTTTTATATATAAAACAAAACCTGCCGTTAAGCAGGTTTTGTAAAGTTAGTAGTATGTTTAGCTTTTATAGTTAGTTGTTTAGTTTCCGCATGATAACTTTCTAAGTACTGCCCATTGTTTTAGGGTAGTTCTTGCTTCGGCAGCCGGGTAACCCAGCATCGTTTTTCCGGCAGCAACATCACCAGCTACACCAGATCCGGCACCTATGGTAGCACCATCACCAATAGTAGTATGATCTTTAATTGAGGCGCTTCCACCTATAATAACACCATTTCCTAAAGTTACAGATCCTGCAAGACCGCTATTACCAGCCATAATACAAAATTTGCCTAATACACTATTATGTCCTATTTGTACAAGATTGTCTATTTTACAGCCATCTCCTAGTATGGTCGAACTGAATTTGCCTCTGTCTACACACGAGTTAGCTCCAATTTCTACACCATTACCAATAACCACATTACCTATTTGAGGGATTTTAACAAGACCTCTTGTTGCACAGGCGCTAAATCCGAAACCATCTGCACCTATTGATGCGTTGGGATGAAGAATGCAATACGCACCTATATGGCAACGTTCACGTACCACAACGCCAGACCATATAATTGTATTTTTTCCTATAGTACAATCGTCAAGTATAGTGGCATTAGGGTATATTGTCACATTTTCGGCAATTTTTACATTTGGACCAATATAACAACCGGCTCCAATTCTTGTGCCATCTCCAATTATGGCTAAGGGATGGATTACTGCAGACGGATGTATAGTTGTATCGAATAGAGGAGGTGCAGGAGCGAACAGCTCTAGTATCTGAGACATAGCCAGTTCTGCACTTTTAACTTTAATAAAAGCTCTGTTTTCACCCGGTTCTATAGCAATGTCTTCATTAACTATAGCTACAGAAGCCTTAGAGTCTGCCCATAGTTTTTCATATTTTTTATTTCCGATAAAAGAAATTTGATCGCTGCAGGCAAGTTCAAGCTGTTGTGGAGAGGAAATTGTATTTTTTGTAGAGCCTATAATTTCGCCTTTTAGTAAAGTGTTGATTTCTTCAATCGAATATAATTTCATGAATTTAATGTTGTTAGAAATATACTGTTAAAATATTATTATAAGTATATTAAAATATTGTTAAAGTTTGTTTTATAGAGGTAAATATAGAAAATATATTATAAAAAACTAATTATACGAACAAAACTCACTAAAAAATCATTATTTGTGAATTGTAATTGTAGCTTTTTTTGGATAAGTATATACAGAATATGTTTTTTATTATGATAATATGACATAAGTAATTATCTTTGCCCCTGTAATAAAAATAATACTTCAATGGATATATAATTTCTTTCAGGATAAAAAACAAGAGCTTTACTAATAGGCTCTGTAACTATTCATTCTTCAAAGAAAGAAATTATGATTATTATTCAAAATGTAACTTATATGCATCCTAATAAGGATGTCCTGTTTTCAAATATAAACCTTGCTGTTAATAAACAAGACAAAATTGCTTTAATAGGTAATAATGGCACAGGGAAATCGACACTATTAAAAATTTTAGCTGGAAATCTTCTTCCTTTAAACGGATTTGTGAAAACAGATCACGAACCTTATTATGTTCCGCAGCTTTTCGGACAATTTAATGATTATACTATTGCTGAAGCTCTCCGGGTCAGTGATAAGCTAAGAGCATTAAAAGAAATCCTGGATGGTAATGTGACAGATGAAAATTTAACATTGCTTGATGATGATTGGAATATTGAAGAACGATGCAATGAAGCTTTTGCTTACTGGCAGCTAGGGGAGTTGGATCTTACTCAAAAAATGGACACCCTTAGTGGTGGCCAAAAAACAAAGGTTTTCCTGGCAGGAATTATAATTCATCAACCACAAATAGTTTTGTTGGATGAGCCAAGTAATCATTTAGATACTTTAAGCAGAAACATACTCTATGACTATATAAAAACTACTTCAGGTACATTAGTAGTGGTAAGTCATGACAGGGTTTTGTTGAATCTGCTCACTACCATTTGTGAACTTAGTAAAAAAGGTATTACTACTTACGGAGGTAATTATGATTTTTATGTACAGCAGAAAAAAATTGAGAATAATGCTTTAGATCATGATTTAAAAAGCAAAGAAAAAGCGCTCCGTAAAGCAAAAGAGATAGAAAGGGAGTCTATAGAACGACAGCAGAAACTGGATGCCAGAGGGAAGAAAAAACAAGAGAAAGCCGGGCTGCCTACTATTTCTATGAATACGCTTAAAAACAATGCAGAAAAAAGTACTTCGCGAATGAAAGGTATTCATACCGAAAAAGTGGGGGCGATTTCTAAAGAATTAAGTGAATTGCGATTATCATTACCAGATATTGATAAAATGAAAATTGGCTTTAATGATTCGGCACTGCATAAGGGGAAAGTATTAGTAGAGGCAAAGGATATTAATTTTGGATACAATGATCTTTTGCTTTGGAAACAAAATCTGAGCTTTAAAATTACCAGTGGTGAACGTATTGTGGTTAAAGGAACAAACGGATCGGGTAAAACTACTTTGATAAAATTGATTTTAGGTGATCTTAAACCACAATTTGGTACTCTTGTTATTGCAGGGGGTAAAACCATTTATATCGATCAGGACTACTCGTTAATAAATAATAATCTTACTGTTTATGAACAGGCACAGCAGTATAACTTAGGTGAATTGCAAGAGCATGATATAAGAATGCGTTTAAACCGTTTTTTATTTACAAAGGATTATTGGGACAAGCCATGCGGAGCACTTAGTGGTGGAGAGAAAATGCGATTGATGCTTTGTGCTTTAACCATAAGTAATGAAGCTCCTGATATAATCATATTAGATGAACCAACCAATAATTTAGATATTCAAAATATAGAGATTTTAACCGCTGCTATTAATGAGTATAGCGGAACGTTATTGGTTATATCCCACGATGAATATTTCTTGAAACAGATAAACGTTGAGGATTCAATTGTTTTAGAGTAATCGACTAAATTTTACAATATGATTTTAAGGTTAAGGTTGTTAAAAAAAAACTATCTGTTTTGTTTTAATGTTCTGATTTTTCGTAAATTAGGGTTCAAAACCTAAAATTATGAAAAAAATATTTCTGCTACTTATGGTCTTAACTTGCTTTATTGGCAATGCGCAGACCGCCGAAACAGTTAAATCTGCAGGTAAGGCTGAGGCTAAAGAGGCTGCGGCAAAAGCTAAAAAACAAAAGAAAACAACTGAAACAAAAGTTGAAAAGGTAAAATCAGATGGTAAGGCTGTAGCTAAGGAATCTGCTACAGAAGCTAAGAAACAGAAGAAAATAGCCGATGCTAAAGCTGAAAAAGCAAAATCTGAAAGTAAAGTGGTGGCTAAAGAATCTGCTACACAAGCTAAACAACAAAAGAAAAAAGTTGAGGCGAAAGTAAAAAATGAAAACGGAACCGAAATGGTTACTGTTAAAGGCTACACCAGAAAAGATGGTACTGTGGTAAAAGGTTATACCAGAAGAGCTGCTAAGAAAAGCTAAAGAAAAACATCCGAGATATAAAACAAAAAACCCACTCATTGAGTGGGTTTTGCTAATTACTGATCACATAGTAGAAGATAAACATAGATATGCATGGTATTTTGTTTAAGTAAAGTGTTGTGCTAAAGTCATAATCCCTCCCTCGAGGGATTTTTTCGTTTACGGTTTTCCGTAAAGAACGTTTGTAAGAAATGATTACATTTGGAGCCAAAATATTATATAATGGATCCAGTTGATGAAGTTAAGGACTATATGAAGAGTCGGTTTACTAATCCTATTTTAGGAACTTTGATTGTTGTATGGATATTTAGAAATTTCAATTTCATTTATGCACTTTTCAATTTTGATGAAAAAGTTACATTAACACAAAGAGTAAATTATATAAGTAGCTATTTTAGTGCCCATTGTACATGGGAAGAAGTATTGAAAAATATTGGTATTGCCTTATTCGTAATGATTATCACTTATCTGGTATTATTAATATCTAAATCAATTTCAAACTTGTATAAACGTTTTATAGATTTGATAAACTCTGTATCAGATAAAGCAGCAATTGTATCTACAGAAAAGTATTTACGTGTTAAAGGTGAGAGAGATCAATTTTCCAAGAAAAAGGATGAAATTGAAGAAAGCCTTTCTAATAGGAATAAAGATTTTAACCAACTTACCGAGGAACATAACCATTTAAGGATTGAATTTGATGAATACAAGAAAGGTGCAATTCATAAAGTTGATGAATATTCATCAGATACAAATAAACTAAGAAAAGAAGTTGAGGAGCTTAAAAGTGAGTTAGCAGAAGCTCTGTTAAATGCTAAAGTTAATGTAGATAAAAATGAAAATTTGTTTCAATTTTTAGAGAAAAGATATCAATCTGTAGTAAATGATATGGATGTATTTATTAGGGATGCAGGAATTAATTATCTTAAAACCCCTAGATTTAATAAACTTTCAGATGTTGAAAAAATAAATATTATAAATTTAAAAGATTTAGATAACGGACGACATTTAACTAGGCTTATTACATTTTTAAAAGATGTAAGTGTATTCATTCCTAATAAGCATATACCAACAAAAAATTATATACCATTAATACATGAAAAATTTGTTTTATCTGATGAAGCACTTGCTGAATTAAATTTCCCTGGTTCAATAAATGATTTTATAAGTTACATAATGGCAAACACACCTAGCAAATAAATATGAAAAAAATTATACTCCTTTTAATTTTAGTAAATTTTAATTTATATAGTCAAGCACCGAAAGAGAACGAAAAATTACAACTTAAGATAGATCTGCTACAAAAGAAAGTTGATTCTTTAAACCAAACTCAAATTTTAGATAAGGCACAATTTCGAATTGAGAGAGAACTGGAGATAGTTAATCAAGTTTCTGGGTTTTTTAATTATTCTGTAGGTATAATTATTTTGCTTTTTGCGGCAGTAGGCGTACTTACACCGGTATTAATAAACTGGTATCAAAATAAATTAGTAAAAAACGCTAATGATCAATTATTGTTGGAGTATAAAAAAAGTATTTCTCTTTTAGATGAAAAATTTAATGAAAAAAATGATGAATTAATAAATTCTTTCAATGAAAAAATACAATCACTTAATGATCAATTAGATATTAAAACGGCTGAATTTTCTAAAATTAATTCTATAATTAGGCACACTCAAACAGCATTGATTTTCTTTAGTCAAGCTCAATCAAATATGTTAGAAAAGAATTATGTAAAAGTCTTATATAATCTTGTTTTAGCAATTCATTACTGGGAAAAAAATGAAAGTTATTTTGAATGTGGTTACTCAATCGATACAATGGTAACATATATTAGAAAGATGAGAAAATCAGATTTTAATGAACTAAATAGGCTTATATCAAATAATACAACTTTTACTCTTAATTTTTATGATATCGTGAAAAACTATAGTTTAAACGAAAGTTTAGAAGAGAGAATTAGAAATCAAGCTGCACAAATAGAAGGTATCATAAGTAATTTGCCTAACTAATTTTTTGAACTAAAATAATATGATAACATTTATATTTATTGTTTTTATCCTTATTCTGACTGTATTTATTAATAATGGAGTTAGGAAAGTTAAAAGAAGTGCTATTGAAATTGAAAATTCTATTACAAGAATTAATTTTATTTCACTTCTTGTTTTGTTGGTTGGAATATTTTTTATCAACTCAATGGATGATCCTGATGGAAATATTGAAGTAGAAAATGTTGAAATAGAAAATCCTTCAGAAAATATCGAGTCTGAAACTGTTCAAGATGGTTCTGAAAAAGATATTAATAAACAATTTAGTCCCTGGGATGGTTCGCATTTTAAACTGGAGGAGTATGTGAAAAACAATATGAAAAACCCTGATAGTTATGAGCACGTAAGTTCTGAATATAAAGCAAGGGATAACTATTTAGAAGTGCATTTAACTTATAGAGGTACAAACTCATATAATGCCGTAGTAACTGAAAAAGTTATTGCAAAGTGCGATTTAAGCACTGGTAATGTCTTAGAAATTATACGATAGAGAAGTATAATAATAGTATTTAAAGTCTACTATTTACTAGCATAAACAAAAAACCCACTCAATGAGTGGGTTTTGCTAATTACGTGATCGCGTCAGGATTCGAACCTGAGACCGCCTGCTTAGAAGGCAGGTGCTCTATCCAGCTGAGCTACGCGACCATTGTACTTATCATTAAAATGTTGTCGGGGTGGCAGGATTCGAACCTGCGACCTCCTGGTCCCAAACCAGGCGCGATAACCGGGCTACGCTACACCCCGAAAAAGCGGAGAGACAGGGATTCGAACCCTGGCGACGTTTGCACGTCGACAGATTAGCAATCTGCTCCGTTACCACTCCGGCACCTCTCCTGCTCGCTAGAAGAGATATACCCTTTTTGCGATTGCAAATGTAGTAGTTGATTCCCTTATCTACAAGTATTTTTTAAGGTTTTTTTTGTTTTTTTTCTACGATGTGTAAAAGTAATTAACAATCAGCAGTATAATGAAACCTTACAAATGTAAATTTATTGAATGCATTTTAAGAAATTCGTGAAATATGACTCCGGAAAGTACTTTTGAGACATACTCTCGCTTTGTAATTCTTTTTTCATTGGGTAATCCACAAGCTCATTTACATATTTAATTCGGATAAATGATATGGGATATTTTTCTAAATCCTCTAAAGAACCTTTTGTGAAAAGGAAACTTCCTGTAAGAATCCTCAAATTATTTTTCTCGGTACTGTCATAAATCAACCCTGAGCATTGTTCTTCGGTTGCACTTATTAAGGTTATAATGTTACCATTTAAAAGCTGTATGTATATTTTTGATGCTTTATCTAAACAATATACTTTAGGGAACTCTTTACTTTTTGCTAATAATTGAAAATTTAATACAGGTATACCATCATGGTTGGATAGTGAAAAGAACATGAATTGTGAGGTTCCTCCAAAAATTTTCTCATACATTAAATATTCTTTTGTCGATTTTGATTCTTTGTTGTCCTCACCGGTTACTATGGTGTATTGACAGTCCTCTTGTGCATTTGCTATAAACGAAAGCCCTAATAGTAAGGACAGAAATAGTTTCTTCATTATTTAGTTGATGATATTAATGTTGTCAAATATAAACAAAAAGGGGTTAATCTACTTTTGAGCAGATTAAAACGATCTTTTCATTTTTTATATTAGTAGTAAAAAAAGTATATACTTCACCACCATCTTTAATTTTCCATTTTTTACGGATATCTTCTACAGATAAAGGAAAATTGCGGACTGTAATATTCATTTTTTGCCCTTCGGCAAACTGTTTCATTTCTGGTTTTTGATACGGAAGAATATGTTCTATAGCAAAACGTCTCCCCGGGAAATCAATAAGCTCATCAGAGGTATATAACTGTGTATGCTTGTGGAGTTTGGTAATTTTATAATGTCGGCCTACAGCATCAAAAGCCCCTGATTTCATAATGGCACTATTGGGCTCGTAAAGGTGTTTTTTAGGTATCGAATAAGGTGCTTCATCCGCTGGTTCGTATGATGCGGTAAAAATATCTTCACCATCCTTAGTGAGATTTACCGCATTGAGAAGGGGAGTACCTTTAAAATTTTTCTCTAAAACCCACAATAGTTCTTTCACTTCATTGTTTACGGCAACAATATGTATGGATCTAACCGAATGCAATTCGTTCAAACCTGCACTTATATCAAGTAAAGGAGCGGTTTTGATTAATATATTCTTGGTGTACTTAAAATAAAAGTCTAATAAATCGGGGACATTAGGTAAGCAGTCCTTAAGCATGAAAACTTTTCCTTTAGCATCGCTGCGGCGAGAAGGGTCAATATAAAGCCAGCTCCATTGTCTGTCCAGTAGTTCTAACAAATCAGTACTGTCACCTGCTAAACATTCTATATTGTTAGCTTTTAAAATCTTGAAATTATGAGACGCAATAGCTGAAAGCTCCAAGTTGAGTTCGCAATGTGTAATGCTTTTTACTTTTTTAGAAAAATAGTAATCATCGATCCCGAAACCTCCCGTAAGGTCAATAAGGTTTTCGCCCGATACCAGGCCTGATTTATATTGCGCAGCAGTTTCGGATGAAGTTTGCTCTACGGATACTCTCGAAGGGTATAGAATGTTTTCGGTAGTAAACCAGGTAGGCAGCTTATCTTTTGCTTTTTCACGTGCTGAAATCTGGTTTAGTATTTGTGCCCACTCAATTTCGGGAAACGGATTTTTTTGCAATGCCAGTTGTGTTACCGACTTGCCTGTATTTTCCTTAATGTATGATTGTACTTCGGGTAATAAAAGTTTCGAAAAAAGCAAAGCTATATGTCTTTAGTAAATATTTTAACCACTGGATTTTGAGGAAAAAATTCTTTGGCAACAACTTTAATTATTGTGTATAAAGGTATTGCTACGATCATTCCAAGTATTCCAAACAAAAATCCACTTGCCAAAATTACAACAAATATTTCCAGCGGGTGGGAATTCACACTATTAGAAAATATAAGTGGCGATGTTATATTGTTATCTATAAATTGTGCGACACAATATCCTATGAATACATAAATAGTTGTGGAAAGCATTTGAGTTTGTGTATCAGGCCCTATATTACTTAATAGAGTAAGTATTATTACCAAAACAGTAGCAATAAGCGGCCCTATATATGGAATGATATTTAGCAAGGCTGTAATGAAAGCAATGATAAAAGCATTTTGTACCCCGAAAATAAGTAGTATAATAAGATACAACACAAAAAGGATTGACATTTGTGCAATAAGCCCAATAAAATAGCGGCTTAACAGGTAGTCTATCTTACGGAAAGAGTTAAGTATTTTGTCTTCGTGCGCATCTGGTAGTATTTTTTTAGCACCAATAGTAAATAGTTTTTTGTCTTTAAGAAAGAAGAAGGTAATAAACATTACTGATGCTAATCCCATACCAAAACCACTTAGTATCCCAACAATAGAATTAATGAAATTCGGTATAAAACTAAAGTTTAGTTTTGATGTAAGATCAGCCTGCTTCATTAGTTTTTCTGCATCAATATTATGACCGGAAAAATAAGCGTTAACCTGGTGCACCATGCTATTAAAGTCCTGCTCTAGTTTTGCTGTGTCCAAAAGAGATAGATTTTCACTTTGCGATATTATTAGTGGTACAAACAGCATTATAAAACCTGCCAATAATAAAATGAAAAAGACAAGTGAAACAACTACGGCAAGTGTATGAGGGAATTTTAATCTTCGTTTAAGAAAATTGACAATAGGTGTGGCTATCATGCTCAATATAAGCGCTACAAATAGGTATAAAATAACTGTTTGTATTTGATACAGGAATAAAAGCAGTAAACAAAAAGCAGTTGTAATAACAAGCGCGCGCAAAATGCCGTTTGCAATTGTTTTTGAAGTAACCATAGGTGATTGTGTTTGGTATACCGAATGTATGAAAAAAATCAGAAAAGGTATTTGCTTTAATACAACATTATGAATTACTGTTCCCTTTGAATGTTAGTTTTTAAAGGCATAGTTTACAATATTGGCACCCATTTTAAGTGCTTTTTCTCTCACTTCTCTAGGGTCATTGTGTACTTCGGGATCTTCCCAGCCATCACCAAGATCGGTTTCAACAGTATAAAGGCAAACAAGTCTTCCTTCTACAAAAATGCCCCATGCCTGTGGTGGTTTGTTATCGTGCTCGTGAATTTTTGGTATGCCTTGCGGAAAAACAAAAGGACCTTTAAATATTTCGTGGCTTGCAGGTACGGCAACTAATTCTTTATCAGGGAAAACCTTAATAAGTTCTTTCCTTATATATTTGTCCATACCATAATTGTCGTCAATATGCAGGAAACCGCCGGATGTAAGGTAGTTTCTAAGATTTATAACATCATTGTCGCTAAAAACTACATTTCCGTGCCCTGTCATATGAATAAAGGGATAAGAGAATATATCGGGACTTCCAACCTCTACAGTAGCCGTTTTAGGATTTATTTTGGTATTGATATTCTGATTACAAAATTTAGCAAGGTTGGGTAGGGAGGTTGGGTTACCATACCAGTCACCACCACCTGAATATTTTAAAACAGCAATTTCCTGAGCCGAAAGAAGAGCAGGAGCAAGAAGAAGTATATAAAGAAGTTTTTTCATAAAATTATTCATTTACAAAAGCCACACTGTGTGCCGCTACAATTGCAGCCGTTTCGGTACGAAGGCGTGTATTTCCCAAAGATACAGGAATATAGTTTTGTTGAAGTGCCAGTTGTATTTCTTTTACAGAAAAATCGCCCTCGGGGCCAATTAGGATAGTAATTTTTCCACTGGGTTTTAGTGCATTTTTAAGTAATGTTTTTTCTGTTTCTTCACAATGAGCTATTAAAAGCTGGCCTTCACGTGCTTCTTTTATAAAAGAAGTGTATGCTACAGGTTCATTTAGTTTAGGCAGGTAAAACTGTAACGATTGTTTCATTGCTGTTTGTACAATCTTTTCAAAACGATCCACTTTAAAATTGGTACGTTCGGAATGCTCACAAATAATAGGGGTAATTTCGCTAACACCTATCTCTGTTGCTTTTTCAAGAAACCATTCGTAACGATCATTAAGCTTTGTAGGTGCTACTGCCAGGTGAAGGGTGTAAGGAGCAGGTTCAAAAAACTGTTCTTTAATTACATTTACCTCACATTTTTTTTCGTTGCCAAAAGTAATTTCAGAGGTAAAAAGATATCCTAAACCATTTGTAATTTCAATTTTATCACCTTCTCTTTTGCGTAAAACTTTTATGATGTGCCTACTTTCTTCCTTGTCAAAAAGAAAAGCTGTGTCGCCGGATTTTATATCAGGATTATAAAATAATTGCATATTAAAGTTCTATCCTTGCTTTAGATGTGACAGAGGCATCGTTAAACATATGTTGTAAATATTTTTGATATCCTACAATGCCTATCATAGCGGCATTATCGGTGGTATATTCAAATTTTGGGATAAAAGTTTTCCACCCGTATTTTTTTTCAGCGTCTTTAAGAGTAGCACGGATACCACTGTTTGCTGATACGCCACCGCCTATTGCTACCTGATTGATCCCGGTTTCTTTTACTGCCAATTTTAATTTATCCATCAGGATATTAATTATGGTATATTGTATTGAAGCACAGATATCATTTATATTCTCTTTTACAAAATCAGGGTTTGCGGCCACATTTTTTTGTACAAAATATAGTATTTGGGTTTTTAGCCCGCTAAAGCTAAAATCCATTCCCGGTACTTTAGGTTTGGTAAAAGGAAAAGCTTTAGGATTGCCTATTTGAGCATATTTGTCAACCAGAGGCCCGCCCGGATAAGGTAGCCCTAAAATTTTGGCACTTTTGTCAAAAGCTTCACCTATTGCATCATCGGTAGTTTCGCCGATAATTTCCATATCAAAAAAGTCATTTACTTTAACGATCTGAGTGTGCCCGCCGCTTATAGTCATCGCCAGAAACGGAAATTGAGGCTTATCGAAACCATCTTCGTCTATAAAATGGGCAAGAATATGAGCCTGCATATGGTTTACAGCGATTAGCGGTATGTTAAGTGCCAGTGCCATAGATTTAGCAAAAGAACTCCCTACAAGCAGTGAGCCCATAAGTCCTGGTCCCTGTGTAAAAGCTACTGCGCTAAGCTGTTCCCTGCTTATGTTTGCTTTGCTAAGTGCTACATCTATAACGGGTACTATGTTTTGCTGGTGTGCACGCGAAGCCAGTTCGGGAACTACACCTCCGTATTGTTCATGAATTGCCTGCTGAGCAACAACATTTGACAGTACTTTACCGTTCTCAAGCACAGCTGCTGCAGTGTCATCACATGAACTTTCAATTGATAGTATATATATGGGTTTTCCCGACATAATTTAAGGCACGAAATTTGAATTATAAAAAAGGTTAAAGTGAATTTAAAAAGTAGTAAAAATACCTACTTTTGTTTAATATTTGCTGTGTTAACCAAAGCACAAATTTAAAACAATTAGCAGTATCAAAAAATTTAAAAAAATAGTTATTCGTACGATAATTGGAATTATCGTGTTTTTACTGCTTTTGGGTATTGCTTTATCATTACCGGTTGTACAAACTGCTATAGCAAATTATGCTACAGAAAAGCTAAATAAGGATTTTGGAATTAACGTTCAGGTCGAAAAAGTGGCCGTTTCTGTCTTTGGAGGTGTTAAACTAAAAGGTGTGTTGATACTCGACCATCATAAAGACACTCTTATTTCTGCAAACAGGCTTCATACCAATATTTTAAACATTAGAGGGTTTGCTGATAGTAAACTTAGATTTGGTGCTATAAAAGCCGATCAGCTTAATTTTCACATGAAAACTTACAAAGGCGAAAAAACATCCAATCTTGATGTTTTTGTGAAAGCTTTTGATAACGGCAAACCAGGATCGGGAAAATTCAGGTTAAAAGCCAGTGATCTTATGGTTACTAATGGTAGGTTCAGGCTTACCAATGAAAATGCGGTAACGGCCCGTATACTCGATTTTAAAAAACTTAACGGTGAACTAAAAGATTTTTATATTAAGGGCAGTGATGTAACTGCTGATATACAAAAACTCTCATTATTAGATCACAGAGGGCTGTTCGTTCAAAATTTAAAAGCTAAGTTTGCTTATAACAAAGAAAACATTAAGCTTGATGCACTTGAGCTTGTAACGGCAGAATCTGCTTTAAAAGGTGGAGTTAAACTAAGCTATGGTCCTGGTGACATGAAGGATTTTATAAATCGTGTCGATTTTGATTTTCTTATTGATAGAGCCACAGTGTCTTCTAACGAGCTGAATTATTTTTATAATGAATTTGGTAAAGATCAAAAATTCTACCTTTCTACAAGGCTAAAAGGTCCCCTCAACAATTTTGTACTACACGATTTAAAGCTGCTGGATACAAGAGAATCTGAAATTATCGGTTCTATAAACTTTAGGCATTTATTTGATAAAGAAGGTCCTGGGTTCTATATGAATGCTAATTTTGACAGGGTTACTTCAAACTATAATAACCTTAAAGGTATTATGCCAAAAATACTTGGTAAAAGCTTACCTGTTCTGTTAGATAAATTTGGACGTATTGACCTTGTAGGTGATGTTGTACTTACTAAAACAGATCTTACTACCAAGCTGTACATAATGTCTGAACTTGGCGAGGCAGAGGCAGATTTATCAGTTAAGGATTATAATAAACCCAATACGGCTACCTATCTTGGAATTATTGATTTAGATGGGTTTGATGTAGGACGTCTTACCGATAATAAAATGTTTGGACTTGCCACATTGCATATCGATGTTGATGGTAAAGGATTCAATCAAAAATCACTTAATACGGTTGTAAAAGGAAATGTAACCCAGTTTGCCCTTAATAATTATAATTACAAGAACATTACGGTTGACGGTAGGCTTAAATGGCCTTATTTTAATGGTAAAGTAAATAGTAATGATCCAAATCTGTTAATGTCTTTTGATGGATTACTGGATATGAGCAAGAACAGTAATAAATATGATTTCCATGCTAAGGTAGATTATGCCGACCTGCATTTGCTGAACTTTATGAAGAAAGATACCCTTTCTATATTTAAAGGGGATTTAATATTTGATGCCAGCGGAAATAATATTAATGATCTTGCAGGAAAGTTATCAATATCAAGTCTTTCTTATCAGAATAGTAAAGACAATTATTTATTTGAAGACTTTTTTATAGAATCTACTTTTGATGAGGATAGAGTAAGAACAATAACCTTTAACTCAAAAGATATTGTTGAGGGTAAAGTAACCGGGATATACGATTCTAAAGAGATCGTTAAGCTGTTTGAAAATGCTTTGGGTAGTCTTTACACCAACTATTCCCCGCATAAAGTTAAGAAAGGTCAGTTTCTTGATTTTAACTTTATTATTTATAATAAGATTGTAGAAATACTCGTGCCTGATATTGTTGTTGGGGAAAATACCACATTACGCGGAAGGATAAACGCTGATAAGGGCGAATTTGTATTGGCTTTTGACTCTCCTAATATAGCGGCTTTCAATAATTATTTTAGTAATATACAGGTAGATGTTAATAACAAAAACCCGCTATATAACGCTTATGTAAGTATGGATAGCGTGAGGGTTAAAAACTATAAAATATCTGATTTTAGCCTTGTAAATGTTACCCAGAACGATACACTCTATCTGCGTTCAGAGTTTAAAGGTGGTAAGGCAGCAAAAGATTTTTTTAATATTAACCTTTATCATACTATAGATGAGGATAACAAATCGGTAGTTGGGTTTAAAAAATCAGAAATAAGCTTTAAGGATTATCTGTGGTTTATTAATGAGAATGATAATCGTGAGAATAAAATTATATTTAATAAAAAGCTTACTGATTTTACTATTGATAATATAACAATGTCGCATAACGACCAGCTGGTCGAACTTATGGGTATTCTAAAAGGAAAGGACTATAAAGATCTTAAGCTCTCCTTTAATGATGTTGACCTCCATAAAATAACACCAAATATAGACAGTCTTAGTTTTGGAGGACGGCTTAATGGTGAGATTAGCCTTAAGCAGGATAAACAGGAATTTCAGCCGGCATCTTCAATAACCATAGATACATTAAAGGTTAATAAATTTGAATTGGGTGATCTTAGCTTACAGGTTACCGGAGACAACTCGTTTAGAAAATTTAATGTAAATACATCACTAAGTAAAAACGATGAAGAAAATTTTTACGCTCATGGTGCTGTAGAAATTGTTGATAAACAAACATTACTTTCGCTTGATGCAGGGTTTAATAATTTTGATATCGGACCGTTAAGTATATTCCTTAAATCGATCTTCCCTGAAATAAGAGGTAAGGCTTCAGGTCGGGCAGCTATTGTGGGTAATGTGAAAAACCCGGAAATTGACGGAATCCTCTACATCAAAAAAGGCGGGGTCAAAGTAGGATATCTTAATGTTGATTACAATTTTGAAGATAATGCTATTGTGGATCTAACAGAAGAAATGATCCAATTTAGGAATATAGAAATTACCGATACCAAATACAATACAAAAGGCAGGTTAAAAGGCAAAGTGCTGCATAAAATGTTTAAGAATTGGGCGTTGGACAAGCTTACCATTGATTCGGACAGGATACTTGTATTAGATACTCAGGACTCTGATGATGCTATGTACTATGGTACAGCATTTATTAAAGGTAATGCAGTTATTGACGGACCTACTAATGCATTATTTATAAAAGTTGAAGCTGAATCGGCAAAAGGGACTGATATAAAAATACCAATTAATAATACGGGTGCTGTAGGTGGTAGTGCCACATTTATTAATTTTTTAAGTCCGAAAGAAAAAGAAAACAGAGGCAAGGGTATAATAGAAGAAACACGAACATATAAAGGGCTGGAAATGGCTTTTGACCTTACTGTAACTCCTGAAGCCAAAGTGGAAGTTATAATTGATAAAAACACAGGACATAGCCTTATAGCGTCCGGAGACGGTTATTTGCTCTTAAATATTAATACTACAGGTAAGTTTAATATGTACGGGGATTATTCGGTTAGGGAAGGACAATATAATTTTAAGTATGGTGGTTTGTTTGATAAAAAATTCACGGTAAAAAGAGGAGGTACCATAGTGTGGGAGGGTGACCCTAAACGCGCAAGGCTTAATCTTGAGGCTATTTATAAAACACAGGCAAATCCATCGGTACTTTTGGAAACTCCAACTTTCAACAGAAATATACCTGTAGAAGTAGCTATTACCCTTAATGGTACACTAACCGCACCAGAACCCGATTTCGCAATTAATTTCCCTGGTGTAAGTTCGGTATTAAAATCCGACCTTGAATATAGGTTGAGTGATATGAGTACAAGGCAAACACAGGCATTATCATTATTATCTACCGGTAGTTTTATAAGTCCTAACAATGCCAATACGGCAGTATATGGTAGCTTGTTTGAAAGAGCTAATAGTTTGCTTAATGATATTTTTGCCGATGATGAGGGGAAAATAAAAGTTGGTTTTAACTATGTTCAGGCAGATAAAAACCCGTATGTTGAAACTAACTCCCAGGTAGGACTTACATTGTCTTCTCAAATAAATGACAGGATTACAGTAAACGGACAGCTAGGGGTACCTATTGGAGGGCTAAATGAGTCGGTAATTGTAGGTAGTGTTGAAGCTCAATTACGATTAAATGATGACGGATCACTAAAAGGAAGAGTATTTAACCGCGAGAATGATATTAACTTTTTAGGAGAAGGTATTGGTTATACACAAGGAATAGGACTTACTTATGAACTGGATTTTGATACGCTTCGTGAATTGATGAATAAGATATTCAATACAACATCTAAAGAAAAAGTTGATACAACAGGTAGTGATATTCCGGATTCGGAACTATCGCCAGAATTTATAAAATTTGCTGAAAGCAGGAATAAGAAAAAAACGAATACTAAAGATAAACCGGCAGAAAAGATACCTGAAACTGATTAATTATAGATTTTAGGCTCTAAAAATTTTACATTTTCTTATAAAAGCAGATATTTCACACAGAGATATCTGCTTTTATATTTTATTTAGGATTAGTTTAAGAAAAACTTATTAACGAAAACGTTTGAAATTTTGCATATTTAGTAATGAAAATTAAATTCAACTAAATAAATGATATAAAATTATTAATTTTACAATTAAATGCTAAAAAATGTCAACTAAAGTAAAAAAAATAGGCGTGCTTACATCGGGAGGAGATGCTCCGGGAATGAATGCAGCTATCAGGGCGGTTGTTCGTACCTGTGCTTTCCATAATATAGAATGTGCCGGTATTTATAGAGGCTATCAGGGAATGATCGAAGGTGATTTTAAAGAAATGGGAGCGCGTAGTGTTAATAATATAATTAACAAGGGTGGTACTATATTAAAATCAGCCCGATCTATGGAGTTTATGACTCCTGAAGGACGTAAAAAAGCTCATGAAAATTTAATTAAAAGCGGTATAGATGCATTAGTTGTAATTGGAGGTAATGGTAGTTTTAGCGGAGCGCTATTATTTAACCAGGAATTTAATTTTCCAGTTATTGGTATACCAGGGACTATAGATAATGATATTTATGGTACCAGCCACACCTTGGGGTATGATACAGCTTTAAATACTGTTGTAGAGGTTATAGATAAAATTAGAGATACTGCGAGTTCACACAACAGGCTATTCTTTATAGAGGTTATGGGACGTGATGCTGGACATATTGCGCTTAATGCCGGTATTGGTGCGGGAGCAGAAGAGATCTTGATTCCAGAGGAAGATATGGGGCTTGACAGGTTGTTGGATTCATTACGAAAAAGTAAGGCATCGGGTAAATCATCAAGCATCGTAGTTATTGCCGAAGGTGATAAAATAGGCAAAAATGCTTTTGAGCTTAAAGATTATGTAGAGGAGAACATGCCGGAGTATGATGTTCGTGTATCTATACTAGGGCATATGCAGCGTGGTGGTTCACCTTCTTGTTTCGACAGGGTGTTAGCCAGCAGGCTTGGTGTTAAAGCTGTAGAAAGCCTTTTAGACGGTAAATCCAACTATATGGCAGGGCTTTTAAAAGACGAGATAGTGCTCACTCCGCTAGAGCAGGCCGTTAAAGGCAAATCACAAGTGGATAAAGAATTAATCAGGGTATCAGACATCGTTTCGATATAAATTCAAAAAACAAAAAACATCTATTCACAATGACAAAAGTTAAACTAGGAATAAACGGTTTCGGCAGGATTGGTCGAATTGTGTTCCGCGAAACCTTCAACAGGGATAATGTTGAGGTGGTAGCAATTAATGACCTGCTGGCGGTAGACCATTTGGCCTACTTATTAAAATATGATTCGGTACATGGTCGTTTTAATGGTACTGTTGAAGTAAAAGAAGGACAGTTGTATGTAAACGGTAAGCATATCAGGGTAACTGCAGAAAAAGATCCGAGCGGCCTTAAATGGGACGAAGTAGGTGTGGATGTAGTGGCTGAATGTACAGGTATATTTACAACTCTTGAAACTGCACAGGCTCACATTAACGGAGGTGCTAAAAAGGTTATTATTTCTGCACCATCGGCAGATGCTCCAATGTTTGTAATGGGAGTAAACCATGAGAAAGCTACTGCAGCAGATACTATTGTATCAAACGCATCATGTACTACAAACTGTCTTGCGCCACTTGCAAAAGTGATCAATGACAATTTTGGTATTGTAGAAGGACTTATGACAACTATTCATGCAACAACAGCAACACAGCTTACCGTAGACGGACCTTCTAAAAAAGATTTCCGTGGCGGAAGAGCTGCATTGCTTAACATCATTCCTGCAAGCACAGGTGCGGCAAAAGCGGTAGGTAAAGTAATTCCGGAGCTTAACGGTAAACTAACAGGTATGTCTATGCGTGTTCCTGTAGCAGACGTTTCTGTAGTAGACCTTACCGTTAAATTAAGCAAAGAAACTACTTATGAGGAGATTATGAGTGTTCTTAAAAATGCTTCTGAAACAAACATGAAAGGTATCATTGGATTTACTGAAGATGATGTAGTATCTCAGGACTTTATTTCAGATTCAAGAACAAGTATTGTAGATGCTAAAGCCGGTATTGGCCTTAACTCTACTTTCTTTAAAATTGTTTCCTGGTATGATAATGAGTACGGTTATTCAAGCAAACTGGTAGATCTTTCGGTGCATATTGCATCTTTATAATATTTTTATAACTTGTCCCGCTTTTCGTGAAGAATAGCGGGACTTTGTTTTTTATGAATGGCTTAAAGTTTAGTTAACTAAAATATAATCAATTAGCGTGATTATAGAGATAGTTGAGGTTTAAACTTAACCCAAAACTAACCCAAATAATATGAAATTATTAGTAGACAGTGGCGCTACAAAAGCCGACTGGATTGCGCTGGATGAAGATGGCAACCGACTTTTTAATACTCAAACCTTAGGTCTTAGCCCTGAAGTTATAAATAGGGAAGAAGCTATAGAAAGGCTTGAAGCCCGTTTTGATATATACAATAACAGGAATGCTGTAACGGCACTTTATTTTTACGGCGCAGGCTGTGGTACAGACAGGATGAAAACTTTTATGAAAGATATATTTCAGGAGTTTTTCCCTAATGCAGATATTACGGTAAAAGAAGATACATATGCAGCAGCTTATGCTACAAACCCAACAAACGAAAAAGCAGTTATTTGTATACTTGGTACAGGTTCTAATTGTAGCTATTTTGATGGAGTAGAACTGCATCAAAAAGTACAGTCCTTAGGCTATATTGCTATGGATGACTGTAGTGGTAATCGCTTTGGTCGCGATTTGGTTCGTGCTTATTATTTTAATAAAATGCCGGCTAATTTAGCAAGGATATTCGAATCCGAATACAATTTAGATCCGGATGTTATAAAACACAATTTATACAAAGAACCAAACCCAAATGCTTATTTGGCTACCTTTGCTAAGTTCCTTATTCAGCATAAAGACGATGCCTTTATTAAAGGACTTATTATAGATGCAATGCAGGTATTTGTAGACTGTTATATTACCCAGTATGAAAATGCACGTGAAATTCCGATCCATTTTGTTGGATCGATAGCATTTTACCTGAAAGCAGAACTTGAAGAGGTATTAGAGAAAAACGGCCTTAGAATAGGTAATGTTTTAAGAAGGCCTATAGATGGTCTTATTGAATATCACGAAGTAAACAAATAAGATATAATGGAAATTGCTATCATAGCTCACGACGGTATGAAAGCCGAAATGGTTCAGTTTTTAAACAAGCACAAGGATATTCTTATAAAAGAGAATATTAAGCTTATTGCTACCGGTACTACGGGAAGCAAAGCTGAGAAGGCTGGGTTTAAAGTAAAGAAAATGCTTTCGGGACCATTAGGTGGTGATGCACAAATAGCAGCAAGAGTGGCAGAAGGTAAAACTAAAATGGTATTCTTTTTTAAAGATCCATTAGCGAGCCATGCCCATGAAGCCGATATTAATATGCTGATTAGGGTTTGTGATGTGCACAATGTGCCGCTTGCCACAAACCCTGCATCGGCAGATTTATTTTTAATTGCTATAGCACAGCAATCATAGAAATTTCCACATTTACGTTTTTAGGCAGTTTTGCCACCTGAACCGTTTCTCTAGCAGGAGCGGTTTTTTCGTCAAAATAAGCACCGTAAACACCGTTTATCTTCGCGAAATCATTCATGTCGCTAATAAAAATGGTTGTTTTTACAACGTTTTCAAAATTCATTCCGGCGGCATCAAGTACAGCTTTCATGTTTTCCATAACCTGTTTGGTTTCGGTTTCAATGTCTCCGGTAATAAGTTCACCAGTTTCAGGATGAAGGGCTATTTGTCCGGAAGTATAAAGCGTATTACCTGATAACACAGCTTGATTGTATGGTCCGATAGGCGCAGGGGCTTTATCAGTAAAAATTATTTTTTTCATGATATATATATATTTAAGTATGTGTGTGTTTTGAAATAATCTTTTACTGGAGTCTTCTATCCGGAACCTGGCGTTTATCCCACTTAATATCGCTAAGTACAGATGATTTGATACCGATAAAGAATCCCCAATACATATTTGTACCGAAAGGAACCCAGTTAAAGTCCATTCTCCAGCTTAAAAGGTCTCTTTCAAAACGAAGCTGCGTAAAAGTTACCCCGTTCTGAACAAAGTCATAACCCGATGAAAAACCCATTTTCCACTTCGGGGTGATATCAACATTACCGGATAACATTACCGAGCTACCCGTTATTTTCTTTTCACGCCTGTCGTTAGAGTAGGTAAGAGAATAGGCCATTGATAAATCCCATGGAAGTTTTGCATTAAAGAACCCTCCTTCGGATTTATCTGGTTTTTTATCTTCGTCGTCCTCTTTAAACATACTGGTTCTTGTATCGCTAAGATCGCTGGCACGACCAAAAAGATCATCTTCACGACCACCGTTACGCGCAGACTGACTGTTCTTGTCATTTTTACTATCATCACCGTCTGTACTGCTCAATGAATAATTAAGTGTAACGTTGGCACTCGTCATCCTAAAAAGGCTTCCACCATTATCTATATTAAATACATTCATCCTTTTGCCGGCATTGTCAATTGCATAAGGATCGAACGTAGCACCAAAATTAAGATTCATTTTTTCTTTAAACAGGTTGGTACCTGCTGTTACTCTAAGTGGCGACCATGCTAAAGAGTCGGCTGCCATATTGTAACTTGTATTGAAATTAAGGTTATTAAGCAGCATTATCTTTTTTGGTTCGCCTGCTTCATCTTCATCATTTCTTACTTTGGCCTCAAATGTATTACTTAAACCCAGTCCTATTATATTTGAATACGATTGACTTGGAGCGCCATAAATACCATTTTCAAATCGAGTATATGATTTATATTGCGTTCCGGTAGCATCTATCTCATATGTATCATAATATTGATCAAAACTTGGTGTGTAGCTATAAGTAACAAGCGGACGCATTACGTGGCGTATGGCTTGGATCTTTTTGTCATCCCCAAAAGAAAACATACCATAAATTGTAGTACCTATACTCGATGAGAAATTATAGGTCCTGTAGGAGTCGAATCCTTTTATGTTTGTGATAAGTGTATCCTTATTGGTAACAGGATTGAATTCTCGTTTTACCGTATTCATAACCCATGTTTCCTGAAAATTAGTACCGGCAGAAACACTAAAATTTTTAAATATTTTAAAGTTGGTGCTTATCGGAATACTATGTTGCATACCTACTTTAGCATCTCTAAACATTTCGGGTTTAAAGAAAAGAGAATCGGTAGTTAAAATACTGTTGTCTCCCTTTAGGCTATATTGAAGATTGATGTTTTTTATTATCCCCTTTTTAGGAGCATCTGCTGCTGCAAAAGGAAATACCCTGTCTACATTTACCTGCAGGCTGGGTAATGTCATGCTTATTGCCTGCGTATTTGTATTTTGGCTATGTCTTGCTGTAATTGACATATTAACCTGAGGTACCGATTGAAAAGTCTTTGAATAAGAAACAGATGAATTTAGAGTGTTATTAAGGCTTGATCCGACGTTAATAACGTTAAGGGAATTACGGAAATATTTACTCGAACCTAAATTCACACTGGCAGAAAACCTTGAATTTGGATTTAATTTGGCATCCTGTGTATGGGTCCATTGTATATTGTATTGTTTTGTACGGAGGTAATTAGGAAAACCTCTTTCTTCTTGAATAAGGTTTTCAAAACGTATATTTACATTACCATTGTACTTATACCTGTTGGCATAATTCGATTGAAATCGCAAACCGTAACTACCATTGGTATAATAATCTCCTGTAACAGCTAGATCATAATAATCGCTAAGGGCAAAATAATATCCACCGTTTTGAAGAAAGAAGCCTTGTTGGTTATTATCTCCAAATGTAGGTACTATAAAACCAGACTCTGCTTTTTCACTCATTGGGAAAAATGCAAAGGGTAGTGCCAGAGGTGTAGGTACATTGGCAATCCACATATTGGTAAAGCCTACAACCACTTTTTTACCGGGTACAAGTTTTATTCTTTGTGCCAGGAAATAATATTCCGGGTCATCAATATTTTTAGAAGTAGTGAAACGGGCATTTTTAATAAAAATAACCGAATCGTTTTCCTTTTTAGTAATTTCTCCAAATACCCTAAATTCTCCCTGATCGGAACGGGAGTTCCAAATTCGGGCTTTTTTAGTTACTGTGTTTATATGTATGGAGTCGGCTTCAACAATATTACTTCCTTGCTTAAAATAAGGGTATTGCGAATAATTGCCTAATGAGTCCTTAATTCTGCCGGCATAAACTTCGTTTTTCTCGTAGTTCATAACAATTTTACCAGCTTTGAGTTCTATATCTTTATAATATAGCTCGGCTTTGTTGTAAAGTTCGATTTCTTTTTTCTCTTCATCGATCTTTTCATAGTCTTCCGCAATACGTTTAATTATAGCATCCAGACCTTTTTTTTCTTTTTTAACTGTATCATTAACAGCTGTAGGTGGAGCAATAGTGAAAGATATGCTATCTTTAACTTTTGGAGGAGTATTTAGGGTATCTTTCTGTTTTACAGAGGGTATGGCGTGTTTTTTTGAAGGCGTTTCCTGTGCTGAAAGTTTCAAACTTCCCATTGTTAGGAAAATTGATAATAAAACGATATGAAATAAGTTTGTACGCAACGGTTTTAATACTATTTTTGTAAAAATGTGGCTTATTTTCGACGTGTCAAACTTACAATATTTTTGACAAAATTTACCACTAAATATAATTATAACATAAGTAGCATAATATCTATATTACAATGACAGGGATCATGAAATTAAAATTGACTTTTTTTACATTTATTATATTTTGTACCGCTTCATTCGGGCAGAGCAGCTCTAAATTTAAAGTTGTACTCGATCCAGGACATGGTGGCAAAGATTATGGAGCCATTTATCATGGTTTTATTGAAAAAAATATTGCACTGAATGTTGCTTTAAAAGTTGGAAAAATACTTGAGAAGGATCCGGCGGTAGATGTTATCTATACCCGTAAAACGGATGTTTTTATCGAACTTACAGAGCGTCCTAATATAGCGAACAAAGCAGATGCTAATTTATTTGTATCTATTCACTGTAACGGAGAGGCTAAAAAAACAGCTTTTGGTACAGAAACATTTGTAATAGGTACAACAAAAAATGCATCTCAGCTTGAAGTAGCAAAAAAGGAGAACTCGGTTATTACACTCGAAAAAGATTATAAGGTAAAATATGCAGGCTTTGATCCTAATGCTCCGGAAACACTTATAGGTATCACGATTCAGCAGGAAGCATATAGGAGTCAGAGTATAGATCTGGCCAGCAGGGTTGAAGAAATATTTAAAGATGATCTTAAAAGAAATAAAAGAGGAGTTAAACAGGCTCCATTTTGGGTACTACATAAAACAGCAATGCCAAGCATTCTTATCGAGATGGGATTCATTTCCTATCTACCTGAAGGAACTTACTTAAATTCTGATGAAGGTCAGGATGAAATAGCACAGTCTATCGCTAAAGCAATATTATCGTATAAGAAAGAATATTTTGTTTCAGGCAGCAATAATGATGATTATAATGAGCCCGCTACGCCTGTTAAAGAAAAAGAAAAACCTAAAGCAGAAGTTGAAAAGCCTTCTAAAAATACCGAAAGCAATACACCTGCAGCATCTTCAAAAGGAGTAGTGTTTAAGGTGCAAATTGCTGCAAGTGGTAAAACGCTTGAATTAGTACCATCTAACTTTAATGGACTTAGTAATATATCTAAAGATGCCAGTACTGCTGTGATTAAGTATTTTTATGGTGAAACATCTGAATATGCTAATGCACAAGAGCTGCAGAAGCAGGCAAAAGAAAAAGGATATACATCTGCATTTATTGTAGCTTTTAAAGGTGGGAATAAAATAACAATACAAGAGGCTTTGAAAAAATAGCCCCGAAAAGCTTTAAAGCAATATTCACATTTTTATAAAATTATTGTCCTACATTTGTTAAAAATTATTCCATTTTGAAAGTATCTAGAGAAGTTAAAACCGCAGTATTAGTTATAGGAGCCATATTGTTATTCATATGGGGATATTACTTTTTAAGAGGCAGGGACCTATTTAATTCCTACAAAACATATTACGTGACTTATACAGACGTTGAAGGGCTTTCTCCTTCGGCACCAATTACCTTAAATGGTCTTGTTGTGGGTAAGGTCACATCTATAAAATTTAAAGATTATGAAACAGGTGCACTTGAAATAGAAATGCAGGTTAAGACTGATTTTCCTATTTCGGCTACCAGTCATGCAACGTTATATGAGCCAAGTTTACTTGGAGGAAAACAAATAGCTTTAATTCCGGACTTAAAGAACCAGACTCCTGCAGAGAATGGGGCTCATTTATTAAGCGGTTTAAAACCTGGAATGCTGTCTGTAGTAGGAGAAAAACTTTCGCCACTTCAAACAAAAGTTGAAGCTACTGTAGTATCTGCAGATAGTCTTCTTAAGAGTGTTAGTAATGTGTTAGATTTAAAAACGCAGGAAAACCTTCGTATCGCTATTGCAGAAATGAGCGCTACGATGAGACAGTTTAACCAAGCTGCAACTTCGCTAAATGGAGTTATAGCGGGTAACAAGTCTAAAATAGATGGTACTATGGATAATCTTAGCCGTACCAGTGCAAATTTTGCAAAACTTTCTGATTCGCTGAACCAGGCTAATCTTGGTGAGGCAGTAAAAGGACTGGAAAAAACATTGGCTAATGTTGATAAGATGATGAATGATTTACAATCTGGTAAAGGTACTTTAGGAAAGCTTATGAAAGATGAGGCTATGTATGATAACCTTACAGGTGCTTCTAAAGAACTGAAGGAGTTACTTGCTGATTTTAAAAATAACCCTAAACGTTATGTTCATTTCTCTGTTTTTGGAAAAAAAGGTACTCCATATAAGGAACCGGCTGAACCAGCTACGACAGAAGAGACAAAAAAATAAAATAGTAGAAGACTTACACCCAATCACCTTTGTGTATGAATTATATAGATAATATACTTTTTGTTATCATCCTTGCGTTAGGCTTTGGTTTTTTTGCCATTAACGTAAAAAAACTTGTGCGCAATATTAAATTAGGCCACGATATAAACCGTTCTGATAATCCGGGAGAACGCTGGAAAAACATGGCCATGATTGCCTTAGGACAATCTAAGATGGTAAGAAGACCTGTTGCCGGTGCATTGCACATTGTAGTGTATATAGGTTTTATTATTATTAATATTGAGCTTCTTGAGATAATTATAGACGGTATTTTTGGTACACACAGACTATTTTCATTTATGGGAGGCTTTTATAGCTTTTTGATTGGCTTTTTCGAAATTTTAGCCTTTGGTGTTGTTGTTGCTATTGTTGCTTTTTACGCAAGAAGAAATATCATAAAACTTAAAAGATTTATCCATAATGATCTTAAAGGATGGCCAAAGAGTGATGCCAATTACATTTTGTATTTTGAGATTAGCTTAATGGTACTATTCCTTACTATGAATGCTGCAGATCATTACCTGCAGGGTATTGGAGCTCCTCATTATATAAAAGCCGGTGCTTTTCCTATTTCGAGTTTTATATCTCCACTATTTGAAGGAATGTCTGAAGGTACAGTTATTCTTATCGAAAGAGCTGCATGGTGGCTTCATATTATAGGAATATTGGCGTTTATGAACTACCTGTATTTCTCTAAGCATTTACACATACTACTTGCATTCCCAAATACTTATTTTGCAAATCTTAAACCTAAAGGTAAATTCGAAAACCTCGAATCTGTTACCAATGAGGTTAAAATGATGATGGATCCTAATGCCGATCCTTTTGCTGCTGCACCTCCAATGACTGAAGGCGAAGTTCCTGCTAAATTTGGAGCTAGCGATGTGCAGGATCTTAACTGGGTACAGTTAATGAATGCGTATACCTGTACCGAGTGTGGACGTTGTACAGATGCTTGTCCTGCAAATATTACAGGTAAAAAACTTTCGCCAAGAAAGATTATGATGAGCACCCGTGACAGACTTGAAGAAGTTGGTAAGAATATTGATAAGAATAAAGGAACATTTGTAGACGATGGTAAATCGTTATTAAATGATTACATAACTACAGAAGAACTTTGGGCATGTACAACCTGTAATGGTTGTGTTGAAGCCTGCCCGGTTAATATAGATCCGCTTTCTATTATTATGGATATGAGAAGGTATCTTGTTATGGAACAGAGTGCTGCGCCAGTAGAGCTGAACGGAATGATGACGAATATTGAGAATAATGGGGCTCCATGGCAGTATAGCCAAATGGATAGATTGAACTGGAAAGACGAAGCATAATGAAGACGACGGAAGACATTGACAAAAAATTACAGCCAATTACAGAAAATGGTGAACATTTAAGCCCGATACTTCCAGAAGGAATTAAAAATTACCTGATAGATATTGACGGTACAATTTGTGACGATATTCCTAATGAGGAGCCCGAAAGAATGGTTACAGCAGAAGTATATCCTGATGCACTTGTAACACTTAACGGATGGTACGATGAAGGACACATTATATTCTTTTTCACATCGCGTACAGAGGCTCACAGAGAAGTTACAGAGAACTGGCTTAAAAAACACGGTTTTAAATACCACGGTATGCTTATGGGCAAACCAAGAGGTGGCAACTATCACTGGATAGACAATCATCTTGTAAAAGCGACCCGTTATAAAGGGAAGTTCACAAATTTAATAGAGAAAGAAGTTACCATACAGGTTTTTGATGACGGTAAGGACGAATAAAAAATATTATGACTCAGGAAAATTTTACAGTTCCAACAATGGCCGATATGATGGCTACAGGGCAGTCGCCGGAAGTTTTATTCTGGGTAGGCTGTTCGGGCAGTTTTGATGACAGGGCTAAAAAAATTACAAAGGCATTTGTTAAGATATTAAACAGTGCAAAAGTACCTTTTGCTGTTTTAGGAACAGAAGAAAGCTGTACTGGAGATCCTGCAAAAAGGGCAGGTAACGAGTTTTTATTTCAGATGCAGGCAATGACAAACATTGAAGTGCTTAATGCGTATGAAGTGAAAAAAATTGTTACAGCATGTCCGCATTGCTTTAATACAATAAAAAATGAATACCCGGAACTTGGTGGGAACTATGAGGTAGTTCACCATACACAGTTTTTAAAATCATTACTGGATGATGGCAGATTAACTATCGAAGGTGGTCAGTTTAAAGGAAAGAAAATCACGTTCCACGATCCATGTTACCTTGGGCGTGCAAACAACATATATGAGGCACCAAGGGATCTTATGGAGAAACTGGATGCTGAATTGGTAGAAATGAAACGTTCTAAATTAAATGGTCTTTGCTGTGGTGCCGGTGGTGCCCAAATGTTTAAAGAACCGGAGAACGGTAATAAAGATGTAAACGTAGAGAGGACAGAAGATGCCCTTGAAACACAACCGGATATTATAGCGGCCGGTTGCCCATTTTGCAATACTATGCTTACAGATGGTATTAAAGCAAAAAACAGGGAACATGATGTAAAAGTAATGGATGTGGCAGAGCTTATTGCCAATGCGAAGGATTTATAATAAAAATAACTATGTACGTTCCCTTTGATACACTACCTGAAGAATCCAGAATATGGATCTATCAGTCAAATAGAAAATTTTCAGATGAAGAAATTGCGGAAATAGAAGAAGCGTTAAAAAGCTTCCTTGAAACTTGGGCAGCACATGGTGCAGGTCTTGAAGCTTCTTTTCAAACAAAATATAGCAGATTTATCATCATAGCCATTAATCAGGAAACACAGGCAGCTACCGGCTGTTCTATTGATGCTTCTGTGCAGTTTATACAAGCATTGGAGCAAAAGTATGGCGTGGATTTATTGGATAAAATGAATGTTACCTTTAAGTTGGGCGATCATGTTGCTCATAAAACACTTATTGAGTTTAAAAAAATGGCTAAAGAAAAAGCAGTATCGGCAAATACGATAGTGTTTAATAATTTAGTAAATACCGTAGGAGAATGGCAGGATTATTGGGAAGTACCTGCTGGTGAGAGTTGGCATAGCCGTTTTTTTTAGACAGCTATTACATCCGTAAAGAATATAAGAATCATCATTATACAATAGGTAATGATGATTTATTATTTAAAAAATACAATTATTTAATGAGGTTTTCCATATTAGTTTTCTTGCTTGCCATCCAGGCAGTATCGGCTCAAAAAGCGAGGGTTTTCAGTGACTATAAAACTGAAGGCGAAAAAAAATGGGTGGATAGTATTTATAACGGTCTTTCTCTTGACGAGAGATTAGGGCAGTTGTTTATGGTGGCAGCATATTCTAATAAAGATTCCACACATGTAAAAGGTGTTGATAAGCTTATTACTGATTATAAAGTAGGCGGACTTATTTTCTTCCAGGGCGGACCAGTTAGACAAGCCAAGCTTACCAATCGTTTTCAGAAAAAATCTAAAGTTCCTTTGTTTATTGGTATCGATGCCGAATGGGGATTGAGTATGAGGCTTGATTCTACGTATCGTTATCCATGGAACATGACTCTTGGTGGTGTTCAGGATATGGCGCTTATCGAAAAAATGGGTCAGCAAATGGCTATTCAGGCAAAAAGAATGGGTATCCATTTTAATTTTGCTCCCGTGTTGGATGTAAATACCAATCCGGCAAATCCAATTATTGGAAACCGTTCATTTGGTGAAGATAAGATTAATGTAACCGACAGAGCATTAGCGTTGATGAAGGGTATACAGAGTCAGGGTGTATTTGCTACAGGCAAGCACTTTCCGGGACATGGTGATACAGCAACCGATTCGCACCATACTCTTCCTTATTTGCCATTTACAAAAGAAAGGCTTCATGATATTGAGTTTTATCCGTATAAAAAATTATTTAGCGAAGGACTCTCCAGTATAATGGTGGCACACCTTAATGTGCCAAGTCTGGAACCTACCAAAAACTATCCTACGTCACTTTCATATAATGTTGTTACAAATCTTGTTCAGGATGAGATGGGCTTTAATGGGCTTATTTTTACCGATGCATTAAATATGAAAGCTGCCAGCAGTTTTATGCAGCCGGGCGATGTTGACCTTGAAGCATTTCTTGCAGGTAATGATGTATTGCTTTTTGCCGAGAATGTTCCGATAGCTATCGAAAAATTTAGACAAGCCTATACAGACAGTATACTTTCTGAAGAACGTTTACAGTTGTCTGTTAAAAAGATATTGGCTTATAAATATAGAGGAGGTCTTAATAAATACACCCCTATCGATCTTAAGAATTTATATAATGATCTTAATGGTCATGAATATGATGATCTGAATTACCAATTGTATGAAAATGCAGTAACTGTTTTAAAAAATGAACAGGAAATTGTTCCGATTATGCAATTGGAGAATGAGAAAATTGCATATGTAAAACTAGGTGATGACGATGGATCTGTTTATTTGAATACATTACAGAAATATGCAGAAGTTACCGAGGTTCAGGAAGATAGTCTTCATTTATTAACTGCAAGGCTTAAGCCATATTCTACAGTTATTGTTGGCTACCATAAAGCGGATGGCGCTTGGAAAAAGCATGATCTTTCGGCTAAAGAACTTACATGGCTTGATACAATTGCTAAAAATAAGAGAGTTATTTTTACTGTATTTGCAAAACCTTACACACTGATTCCTATAAAGAATTTTAAAAATATTGAGAGTGTTGTATTGGCATATCAAAATAATGTAATGTCGCAAACAGTAGCAGCCGAAATTATTTTTGGAGCATTAGGATCTAAAGGGAAATTACCTGTAACTATCGCGTCTTCATTTAAGCTAAACGATGGTATATTTACGAAAACAACAAATCGACTGGGCTTTACCACTCCTGAAAATGTTGGGATGAGCTCTGCTTTACTCACAAAAATAGATTTGATAGCACAACGGGCCATTAATGAAAAAATGACACCGGGGATACAGGTTTTAGTTGCCCGAAAAGGAAAAGTGATCTATCAAAAATCTTTTGGGTATCATACTTATGATAATACTATAAAGGTAAAGGATAGCGATATTTATGATGTTGCTTCGCTCACCAAAATACTTTCCACGTTGCCTAACCTAATGCAGTTGTATGACAACGGCAGAGTAAGTCTGGATGCTAAACTTGGGGATATGCTGCCTGTATTTGCCGATACCGATAAAAAGAACATCACCTTAAAAGATATGTTATTGCATCAGGCAAGATTCCAGGCATGGATACCTTTCTATCAGGAAACACTGGACAGCAACAAAAAACCGGATTCTCTACTTTATAAAAATAGCTATAGCCCGGAATTTCCTAATCAGGTGGCAGAAAATCTATTCCTGATAAAAGGCTATAATGATACTATTGTTTCCCGTATTGCGGACAGTAAATTACTTCGTAAGAAAGAATACAAATACAGCGATTTTTCATTTATCCTTTTAAAGGAATATCTCGAAAGAAAAACTGGCAAATCGTTAGATGCGCTAAGTCAGAATGCCTTTTATAAACCTCTAGGTGCAGCTTATACCTCATATAATCCGTTACGCAAATGGGATATGTCTGTAATACCACCTACAGAAATTGATAATTATTTCCGTTACCAGGTAATACAGGGTTATGTACACGATATGGCTGCCGCAATGGAAGATGGAGTAGCGGGACATGCAGGTTTGTTCTCTAATGCTATGGATGTTGCCAAAATTATGCAGATGTATCTTCAAAAAGGGAATTATGGAGGAAAAGAATATTTCTCTGCAAAAACTTTTGATACCTTTAATACTTGCTACGACTGTAAGGAAGGAAACAGGAGAGGTATTGGATTTGATAAGCCACAAATTGAAAAATCAGGTCCAACATGCGGATGCGTTTCTAAATCAAGTTTTGGCCATACCGGTTTTACAGGTACAATGACTTGGGCTGATCCGGAAACAGGAATCGTTTATGTATTCCTTTCAAATAGGACATATCCTGATGCTTCGGCTGAAAACAGGCTTTCTAAAGAAAACATAAGAGAAGACATACAGAAAGTAATTCAGGATGCAATTATAGAATAATATTTATAATTTAAAGATTTTACCAGACTCCAATACCTAATACCCAAAACCTACTAGACTATGCAATCATCAGCTGCAACACCTTCGGAGTATTTAGAATCTCTCCCTGAAGACAGAAAAGAAGCCATGCAAAAACTTAGGGATACTATCGCAAAAAATCTTCCTAAAGGTTTTGAAGAAGGAATGTCTTATGGTATGATGGGTTGGGCAGTACCTCATTCAACTTATCCTGCAGGTTATCATTGTGATCCTAAACTGCCATTACCTTTTTTAAGCATTGCTTCACAAAAGAATTTTATAGCTGTTTACCATATGGGAGTATATGCTGATAAAAAATTATATGATTGGTTTATATCGGAATATCCAAAACATGTTAAAACAAAATTGGATATGGGTAAAAGCTGTATTCGTTTTAAAAAGCCGGAAACCATTCCGTATGAGCTTATTGGAGAATTAGCATCAAAAATGACAGTTCAACAATGGATCGACTTATATGAGTCGGCTTTTAAAAGATAATTTTTTGAAAGATAACGATTACGTTAATTTCAATGTAAAACAGGCATAGCCTGTTTTTTTTATTTAATTTCGTTACTTTATTAAACCACTTTATGAAAATCGCAATAGTATGTTACCCAACCTTTGGAGGTAGCGGTGTTGTAGCCACAGAACTGGGGTTGGAACTTGCACGCAGAGGACACGAAATACATTTTATAACTTATAGTCAACCAGTACGTTTAGCTTTGCTAAACCCTAATATACATTATCACGAAGTACACGTTCCGGAATATCCTTTATTTCATTACCAACCCTATGAGCTTGCACTGTCTAGCAAATTGGTAGATATGGTAAAGCTTTATAAGATAGAACTATTGCATGTACATTACGCTATTCCGCACGCTTATGCGGGCTATATGGCCAAGAAAATGCTAAAAGAACAGGGAATTAAGATACCTATGGTTACCACGCTTCACGGTACGGATATAACTCTTGTAGGGAACCATCCGTTTTATAAGCCTGCTGTGAGTTTTAGTATCAATCATTCGGATATTGTAACATCTGTATCCCAGGATCTAAAAGATGATACGTACAGGCTGTTTGATATTAAAAGGGAAATTTATGTTATCCCTAACTTTATTGAAATTGATAAAAACCGAATAGATGAAAATTCTGAATGCCATCGTTCACTTATGGCTACAGAAACACAAAAGATAGTTACCCATATTAGTAACTTCCGTCAGGTAAAACGTATTCCGGATGTTATTAAGATCTTTAATGAGATACAAAAAGTAATGCCTGCCAAACTTATGATGGTAGGTGATGGTCCTGAAAAAGAAGGCGCGGAAAAACTATGTGAAGAACTGGGTATTAGTGATAAAGTTATCTTCTTTGGAAATAGTAATGAAATAAATAAAATCCTGTCTTATTCTGATTTGTTCCTGTTACCGTCAGAAACAGAAAGTTTTGGTCTTGCTGCACTTGAGGCTATGGCTAGTGGTGTACCTGTAATATCAAGTAATACAGGTGGTCTTCCGGAAGTAAACAGGGAAGGCTATTCGGGGTATTTGCGTGATGTTGGTGATGTACAGGGTATGGCAGAAAAAGCAATATCGATATTATCTGATGATGCTAAGCTTTTTGAATTTAAATCGAATGCTTTAAAAGTAGCACAGGAATTTGATATACAAAATGTAATGCCAATGTATGAAAACCTATATAGAAAGGCTATAAAAATGAATTCGTAAATCAATCTAAAACCAACTTATAACTTATGAAGAAAATAATCGCACTAAGTACTTTGATGCTTATTCTTATTACCGGATGTAAAATTAATGTAATAAACAATATTAGAGTGGATGCAGCAGTAGCCTTTGAAATATTAAAACAAGATGCCTACGGAGGCCGTGATACCGAATCTACAGTTATTATAAAGTCCCAGGATGAACTGAATAAACTATATAAGGAACTGGGATGGAGCGATGTTCCTAAAATTGAATTTACCCAAAATAATGTGGTAGCTTTATTTATGGGAGAAAAAAGAACTGGTGGTTATAGTATTGGCGTTAAAAAAGTTAGTATTAATGACGACACTGTTACAATTAAAGTACTAAAAACTAAGCCGGAAGGTATGGCTACTATGGCCATATCAGCACCTTATTGTATTGTTGTTGTGCCTAAAGCTGACAAAGTAATTGTAGAAGAATAGACGTTTACTTTAAAATTATCTCTATATATACAGGCAAGTGATCTGAGGGATAACGACAATCTATAGAATCACTTAATACAGCATATTTAGTAATTTCCAAGCCTGTTTTAGATGTAAAGATATAATCGATACGTTTAATAACAGGCTTGTTAAATTCAAATGCATTGAATGTCCCGGAAGGGCCAAATACCTGTTTTGCAGCATATTTTGAATCAGCAAGTTGCTGTGTGATCAGCTGTATTGGTTCGCTATCCTGTTCCAAATTAAAGTCTCCCATAAGCACAAAAGGGAGATTAAGTTTATTAAGCTCTTTTATTTTTTGCAATATAAGCTCAGCACTTTTTGTTCTGGCAATATCGCTTATATGATCGAAATGAGTATTAAAAACCCAAATTTTCTGCTTAGTTGCTTTGTTCTCGAATAAACCGTAAGTACAAACCCGTTTGTATCGTGCATCCCAACCCAAAGAAACTATATCTGGCGTTTCAGACAACCAAAAAGTGGACTGCTCCAGCATTTTGTATTTAATGTTATTGTAAAATATTGCAGAATACTCTCCCTGGTCTTTGCCATCATCACGACCAACACCTATAGACTGGTAATTATTAAGTAGTTCCGTTTTAAGGTATTGCATTTGTGTAGGTAGTGCTTCCTGTACACCTAAAAAATCGGGTTCATAAAACTTTACCTGTCCAGCAAGTATTTCTTTCCTGTTATCCCATCTATTTACGCCATCACTGGCAACATCCAGGCGAATGTTGTAAGTCATTATTTTAGCAGTTTGCGCATTACTACTGATTAACGGCAAAAGGAATATGATAAAGATATATTTCATAATTATATTATAGTAGAAGTAGACAGATATCCATGATCTGTAAGCTCTTCTTTGTTGTTGATGTTTACCAGTCTGCCATTTTTAAGCAATAGATTCCTGTCTGCCACAGAAAGCACATCGTTGTAATAATGATCTGTAAGTATGATGCCTTTTGTAGCTTTTAATTCAAACAGAAACTCTTTTATCCTGTCCCTGAACAATGGCTCGATCATCGAAAATGGCTCATCGAGCATTAAGAAAGGGTGGGAGAGGTTACCAACTAATAAAAGTTCGAAATACCTGAGTTCCCCCATTGATAGACTACCTACTTTGGTAGCTGCTATTTTTGTCATTCCCGGAGCGTAGAGTATTTTGTCCTGCATTTCTCCGCTATCATAATAAAGCGGTACGACATCACGTACTTTAAGGCTCTTTGGTAAAAACGAATCCTGGGGCAGGTAAGCAATTTTTTGTTGAGGAATGACTTCTTCTGCCATAAGTGGTTTACCATTAATAGAGAGCCTTATTCTATCCGCTTTCAGGGTTCCAAATAGTATTTTAAGGATTGTAGATTTCCCACTGCCATTGCGCCCAAAAATACTCACGATCTCACTTGTTTTACATTCCAGGGCTATATAATCCAAAACAGATTTATTATCAAAGGCTTTTGTAAGTTCACTAACAGATAAGGTGTACATGGATTAGGACAATATCAGGATTAATGATAGAATAATCAGTGATAATAAAAGATTTATGCAAAATGTCATTATGGCCAGTTTTTGTCTGGTATAACCCAAATTATGATAAAAATAGTACTGATTCTTAAAGAAAAAATTATAACCTAAAATACCAATTATTACTCCGATACTAGAAAACATAATAGGAAACCATATAGCTTTTAAAGCTATAGCCGCTACACAAATACTAAAGCAAATATTTATTAGTGCTGCCGTACGGTAATAGTTCCAAAAGGCTTTCATTGATTTATTGCGAGGTTAGCCCGTAGAACTTAAACCCACCATTAATTTTTATAAACTGAAAGGCATGGTTAGTACCTTTATGCCCTTTTGATAATTCATCAGGTTTATAGGTAGGTACCCATACTTCATAAATTTTTAGATCTTTTGGGTAGTCTCTTGGTAAAAATGAAGGTTTAAAATCCTTTAGTGTCATGGTATTAAAGGCATAACCTCTTTTTGATAATGCTTTATATACTGGAGACACGGTAAAATCTTTTGCGACGGTAATATAAAATACTTCGGCAGGCACAAAATTGTTTTTAGCACCCAGTTCGGCGGCGCCCGGGCATTCCATACAATCTATCTCAGGGAGGCTTAATGAAGTATATGCAACCTTATCATTTGTTTCCAATGCTTTTATAAAGGCTATAAATGTTTTATCCAACGCATCCCAATCGGAGGCTGTTTTTTGCGATTTGACTGGTGTTTTTTGAGCAAAACCAGCAGTACATATAAATAAAATGGATAATAACAGGTGTTTCATAATAATGCAATTTATACCAGCGAATATAGTACATATAATATATAACGCAAAAAACGCCGGTTAGTACCAGCGTTTTTTATTTTGTTTTGAAGCTTCAGACTTACGGGAATTGCCCTGTCCTGTCTTTTTCTTATTGCGAAGATCGGGTTTCTTTTCAGCATCAGGCTTTTCAGCCTCTTCTCCAGATCCATAAGGATAAGGATGTCCATCTATCACTTTTATCTTCATACGGATAAGTTTTTCTATATCCTTAAGGTAGGGTTGCTCGTCTTTTGCACAGAAAGATATAGCCAAACCACTATTCCCGGCTCTTCCTGTACGTCCTATACGGTGTACATAAGTTTCTGGGATATTTGGCAGGTCGAAGTTAATAACGTAGGGCAGGCTTTCAATATCTATACCACGGGCAGCAATATCGGTAGCTACCAATACAGATACTTCTTTATTTTTGAAACCTTCCAACACACGTTGTCTGGCATTTTGTGATTTATCACCATGGATAGCTTCAGCATTTACACCATTTTTCTTAAGTGCTTTTACTACATTATCTGCACCATGTTTGGTACGAGAGAATACTAATACGTTAGATAAGTTCTCATTACGTATAAGATGATAAAGTAGTTTACGCTTATCGCCTTTATCAACAAAATATACTTCCTGTTTTACATTCTCAGCCGTAGATGAGATAGGAGCTACCGAAACATATTTAGGCTTATTAAGGAAAGTATCGGCAAGTTCACGGATTGCTACCGGCATAGTAGCCGAGAACAATAATGTTTGCCTATTATTTGGTGTAAGCTTGATAATTTTTTTAACGTCGTTGATAAAACCCATATCCAGCATTTGGTCGGCTTCATCAAGTACCAAAGTATGCAGGTGATCAAGGTTAATAAACCCTTGTTTATGCAAGTCCAATAGCCTTCCTGGTGTCGCGATAAGAATATCTACACCTTTTCTAAGCTGATCTGTTTGTGGTACCTGGTTTACGCCACCAAAAATAGTAAGTTGGCGGATGTTAGTGTATTTCCCGTAGGTGTCAAAGCTTTCGCCAATTTGTAAAGCAAGCTCACGTGTTGGTGTTACCACCAATGTACGTATGTGTTTTACCTTTTTAGATGAACCTACAATATGATGAAGTGAGTTAAGTATAGGGATGGCAAAAGCAGCAGTTTTTCCTGTTCCTGTTTGTGCGCAGCCTACTAAATCGGTTCCTTCAAGTATAATGGGAATGGCCTGTTCTTGTATGGGAGTTGGGTTTTTATACCCTTCGTCCGCTAAGGCCTGTTGTATATTTTTAAGTAATTTAAGATCTTCGAATGTCATTTATAATTGTATTAAGTACTAATTTTTAAGTACTAAAGTAACTGCAAAGATAGTCTAAAAAAATTAAGTGCCTGTTTAGGCTCTTGCCTTTTAAAAGCTGTATTTTTACAATCTTATAATTCATTAAAATTACCAATGGCTGCTAAAGTGGATGCTACTGAAAATAAGGGATTAAAATCGACATTTATTGGAATAGTGGTGAGTGCTATACTTGCCGTAGTTAAAGCACTTGGAGGGATTTTTGGTAACTCTTATGCTCTTATTGCCGATGCCATAGAATCTACTGCCGATATTTTTACTTCGAGTATGCTTTGGGTTGGACTTAAATGGTCCTCTAAACCAGCAGATGAAGACCATCCTTATGGTCATGGTAAAGCTGAAGCTCTTATTGCAATAGGCATTGCAGCAGCCCTTTCCATTGCTGCTTTTGTTATTGCTAAAGAGAGTATTCATAACATTATAACACCTCATAAAACACCTGCGGCTTATACTCTAATTATACTACTTGTTGTGATAGCGACTAAAGAGATTTTGTATCGTTATGTTATGAAAACAGGTATTGAAACAAATAGTGATGCTGTTAAGGCAGATGCTTTTCATCACAGAAGTGATGCTATTACATCAGCAGCGGCATTTATAGGTATTAGTATTGCATTAGTTGGTGGAGATGGTTATGAAGTAGCTGATGACTGGGCGGCACTGTTTGCCAGTGGTATCATTATGATTAACGTATATAAAATAGCCCGACCGGCAATAGGTGAGTTATTAGACGAAGATCTTGATCCGTCATTAAACATTAAGGTTAGAGCATTGGCAGCTGAAGTTACAGGAGTTGTGAATGTAGAGAAATGCCACACCCGAAAAATGGGGGTGATGAATCATGCCGACCTGCATATTTGGGTTGATGGTAATTTATCTGTGACAGAAGGACATTCAATATCACATGAGGTAAAGGATCATATTCAAAAAATACTCCCACAGTTTATAGAAATTATGATCCATATCGAGCCAGCCTCTGTTAAATAGCAACTATTGTCTACTTTCTCAAGAGTTAAATATCGCTTTTTGCTTTCATAAAGTCGGTTACCAGATAAGCAATTAGTTTGCCAGTAAGATGGCTGTTTTTTTCATTGTCTAAATCCGGAGCGCCTTCGCATAAATGCAGATAATAAGCATTTTGGTGTTGCCCGAAATAATGAATGAACTGTCTTGCTTTTTCAACACTAAATCCGCTTGGAGTCATAGCGCTACTCGCAATATTAGGAATCGAGTCAAGGTCTAATTCTATGCCGTAAGGTTCATCTTCAATAAAGCCAAGGGCATGAGCCATTTCTTCAGAAAAACTCTTTTCCTTACGTACGCCTATTTGCTCGTAAGTATTAAACTTAATGCGATCCTGGTATTTTTTAATCGTTTCCATTACACCTTTTGACGCATAATTTTCATGCAATCCAAAAATGAAATATTTTTTAAGAAATCCTTCTTCAAAAGCATAAGAGAATCCGTTACCGCTATGGCGTCCTTCCAGTAGCCTGAAATCGGTGTGGGCATCAAAGTTTATAGCGTTTATTGGTTTTCCTTTAGCAAGGGCAGTTCCTTTAATATTACCATAAGCATTATTGTGGCCACCGCCAATGATAATTGGAGTTTTACCTGCCAAGATTATTTGGCATACAGCGTGGGCGACATCTTTATCTATTTTTTCTATAAGTTCCGAAAGCGCTTTGCGGCCTTCTTTTGTTGTAGCATCGAGATCAGAAGCTTGTTCCATCGCTTCTTTTACATTGATAGTGCCTAATATAAGCAGGTTGCTGCCTTTGGAAAATTTGTTATGCTGAAGGTTTACAATACTTTTTATAGCAGACTCCCAAGCCGATGCAGCACCCGGGCGGCCAAAGTTAGCACGCACACCAATATCTTCCGGAACACCTAAGAGTACAAACTCTGCATCACAGGATTTTATATATTCTAAAGTATTTACATCTTTAGGAATTGTAAGTATCCTTTCTCCAAATTTAATCTCTCCACTACGTTGAGATGTATACTTTGTAAGGTCGTTTATTGTAAACTTGATAATGTTCTCCATCATATTTTTTGTTGTAGTCAAAAATACTGTTTTCCGCTAATTTTTCGTTAAAATGGCAACGAGAAATTAAAATATATATAAATTTGAGAAAAATATTTTAATAATGGAAAATCAAAAAAGTAATTCAAGCTTAAAAGCTATTATAGTAGTATTGTCGATACTACTAGTGGGAAGTTTAGCATATATGTACAAGATGAGTACAGATAGCGAAACAACAGAAAGGACTTTAATGTCTGAAAAAGAGAGTCTTATTACTAATCTTGAAGCGACAAAAGCAAGCTATGATGCTGCTATTGCTGAAAATTCTACACTGAAGGGTGATCTTGAGTCTGAACGCGCTAAAATTGAAGAGTTACTTGCCGAGGTAAAAAAATCTAAAGGAGATGCAGCTTCACTTGCTCGTTATAAAAACGACTTTTTTAAGCTAAAACGTGAACATGATCAATTATTAGCTGAAAACAAGCAGTTAAAAGAACAGAATCTGACACTTACATCACAGCGTGACAGTACAGCTACTGCGTTAGGAGAGTCGAGACGTTACAATGATACGTTAGCAGGACAAAATGAAAGACTTGCTAAAACAGTTGAAAAAGCTGCTAAGCTTACTATCCTTAACTTAAAGACACAGTCGTTTAAAGAAAGAAGTTCGGGAAAACTTGTTGAAACTGAAAAAGCAAGACGTGTAGACGTTCTTAAAATTAGCTTTACTATTGCTGGTAACGAAGTAGCTCAATCAGGTAATAAAATGTATTATGTACAGATTATTGATAGCAAAAATAATGTAGTAGGAGAGAAAGCTACCGAAGTATTTGGTGACTATACTTTAACTTATAGCTTTATTACTAATGCTATTTATGAGAATAAAACAATGAATGTAAGCGAAACATTGTCTGGTAAGGATTTTGAAAAAGGTTTATACCATGTAAATATTTTCGATAAAGGACAACTTGTTGCCGATACAACATTTACATTGAAATAATTTAATGATCAAGAAAATTGAAAAAGGAGCCGAATGGCTCCTTTTTTGTTTAAATAACTTTTCCTTCAATCATTACGCTTTCGATAAGATTTGTACCAAAAGCATAAGGCAGCTGATAATATGAGGTAAGTGGTTTTGTTATAATAAGGTTAGCCCTTTTCCCTTTGGTAATACTACCGTGGGTTTCACTAATGCCCATAGCATATGCACCGTTTAGGGTTGCTGCATTAATAGCTTCTTCGGGAGTCATTTTCATTTTTATGCAGGCCGTAGCTACAACCAGGTTCATATTACCCGAGGGTGTAGTGCCCGGGTTAAAATCGGTTGCCAGCGCTAATGGCAGTCCTGCATCTAGCATTTTTCGGGCAGGTGTATAAGGAATACTGATAAAGAATGAACAGGTTGGTAATGCCACAGGCATAGTAATACTGTTTTTAAGAACTTCAATATCTTCATCTGTAACAATCTCAAGATGATCAACACTTAGGGCATTGTGTTTTACGCAGGCATCAATACCATTTATTGCTGTAAATTGGTTTACATGGATCTTGGCAGGAAGACCATACTTTTGCCCGGCTTCCATAATGCGTTCTGTTTCTTCAACAGAAAAATAGCCAGTTTCCAGAAATGCATCGATATAATCTGCTAGTTTTTCTTCAGCAATTTTAGGAAGCATTTCATTAACGATAAGATCGATATATCCTGTATGATTTTCTTTATATTCTGCAGGAAATGCGTGAGCACCTAAAAAAGTTGCCTTGATAGCAACAGGATATTCTTGTTTTAAACGCTGTATAACACGAAGCATTTTAAGCTCCCCTTCAACAGTTAATCCATATCCTGATTTTATTTCAACGGCTCCGGTGCCTTGCTGCATTACTTCTTCAAGCCTCGATTTCGATTGCAGGTAAATATCCTCTTCTGTAGTTTCATTAAGTTTTTTAGAAGAATTCAATATACCTCCACCACGATTAAATATTTCCTCATAGCTAAGGCCATTTATACGGTCTACAAATTCTTGTACACGGTTGCCGGCATATACAATATGGGTATGGCTGTCGCACCAGGCAGGTAATATGACCTTACCGGTAGCATCTATTATATGCATACCGTTGCTATCCGGACAGGCATCCATGGTTCCAAAATCGGCTATAATGTTGTCTTCAATAAGTAAAAAAGCATTGTTAAGCAAAGGAAGATCAGCCATTTCCTTTCCGGAAACTTTGGTAATACCAGCTTCGCGTATTTGTAACAGCTCTTTAATATTTATGATAAGGGTTTTCATGAATTAAACTTTTTGTAAAAATAGAATGGATTTTAAAAAACTCCTATATTTATAGGAAAGAAATACCGCAATAGTGAAAAGAATTAAATATCACAAAGTACGCAAGGTACAACCCAATTATTTTGAATATACCGGAGAGTACAAAACCGACCCTGTAGAAATGCAGTTATTCGTTTTTGATGAAGAAGGATATGAAGAGTATAAAAATGTATCTCTTGATAAGGTTATTCAGGAATGTAAGGATGAACTTCAGGTAAATGATGTTAAGTGGCTCAATGTTCATGGATTACATAATGTAGAGCTGATAAAAAAAGTAGGTGATCTTTTTAATGTTGAACCTTTTATTGTGGGTGATATTTTAAATACCTCACGACGAACGAGAATAGAAGAATTAGGCGATACGCTTTTTTTTAGTGTAAAATCGGTTTTGCCGGAAGAAGAAGAGGGCAGTGTAAAAACCGAACAGGTAAGTTTTTTATTGAAAGATAATGTGATAGTTTCGTTTCAGGAAAAGAAAAGCGATTATTTTCATCATATAAGAGAACGAATACGTACCGGTGGAGGTATCGTACGGAAAAAGAAAAATGATTATTTACTTTACCTGATGCTAGATGCTATTATGGAAAATTTTTTCATGACTATTGAACGTTATGAGGATAAGGTAGAAGCCCTACATGACGGAAAGATTACCCGTAACAGAGATTTTATTGCCAGTATTGAAAAGAGTCGCGATGATCTTAATTATTTAAAAAGAGCTATAACTCCACTACGTGAAGCTCTGTATAACCTTAAAAGCGTTAAAGAAGATGAGGAGTTTGAAACTATTCGTAAAACAACCCATTCTTTTTTTGCCAGGCTGCACCAAAAATGCCTTGAAATGCTCGATCAGATAGAATATGATCTTATTTCGCTTGATAGTGCTTCAAGCTTTCATTTTGCGTCACAGAGTCAAAGAATGAACCAGATTATGAAAACCCTGACTATATTTTCGGTTATCTTTATGCCACTTACCTTTATTGTGGGTGTGTACGGAATGAACTTTGACAATATGCCCGAATTAAAGACAGAAAACGGTTACTATTGGGTATTGGGTATTATGGGATTCGTAACCATCTGTATGGTAGTTTATTTTAAAAAGAAAGACTGGTTTTAATTATGCAAAAATTTACAAGTGATATATCGGGGAATGAGTTTCCGGACAAAGAAAAAGTATCTGCTAAACTGGTAAGACAGCCTATTCTTGATATAATTAAACAGGACCACCCTCATTTTGATGAGAAGTGCAGTCTATCTATGTCTGAACTTAATCAGTTTAGGGAGAGATATATATCTGACTTCCTTCAACAGGAATTGGGAGAATTGTCTGATATGGAAACCAAGGTTTTAGAAGCCTTAAAAGAAAACACTATATTGTCTGATGATCCCGATGAAGGAATTTCTACCGCTACTTTTGGGCAGCGCGTGGCTGATAATGTAGCTTCTTTTGGAGGTAGCTGGACGTTTATAATAATATTTGTAACTTTTTTACTTACCTGGATTGCAGCTAACATTTTTATTTTGGCTAACAAAGGTTTCGACCCTTATCCTTTTATTCTTCTTAATCTTATTCTTTCCTGTGTCGCCGCTTTACAAGCGCCGGTTATTATGATGAGCCAGAACCGCCAGGGAGAAAAAGACCGTGAAAAAGCGCAAAATGATTATATGGTAAACCTTAAATCGGAACTGGAAATTCGTATGCTTCATGAAAAGCTAGATCATCTTATATTACATCAGGAACAATCATTGATTGAAATACAAAAAATTCAAATCGATATGATGAATGATATCCTTGCACGTATAGAAAAAAAATAATGAACTTCTCAGCAAAGTAAAATTGAACTTTACAACAAAGTAACCTCCTTTCTTTTATCTGAACTTTGTCTTATAATTTAAAACAATAATTATGGAAAAAGTTTGGTTCATTACAGGAAGCTCAAGAGGGCTTGGACGCAATATTACCGAGGCTGTTTTGGCTAATGGTGATAAAGTTGCTGCTACCGCCAGAAATCCAAAACACCTAAACGATCTACTTAATAAATATCCGGGAAAGCTGTATCCTATAGAATTAGATGTAACTAATTATGACCAGGTATATGATGCTATGGCAGATGCTGTGGCTTATTTTGGTAGAATAGATGTATTGGTTAATAATGCGGGATTTGGAATTATTGGAGCAGCCGAAGCATTTACCGATGTACAGGTGCGTAGTCAATTGGAAACCAATTTATATGCTCCTATTGAAGTAACACGTGCTGTTCTACCTTATATGCGTGAGCAGGGTAGCGGAAGAATATTACAAATAAGTTCTTTGGGAGGAAGAGTTGGCAATGCTGGAGTATCAATCTATCAGGCAGCAAAATTTGGACTTACCGGATTTTCAGAAGCATTGGCCGAAGAAGTAAGAGACTTAGGGATTTTTGTTACCTCTGTTGAACCTGGTGGCTTTCGTACTGATTGGGCCGGAGATTCTATGACGTATGCAAATCAAATCAATTGTTATGATAAAGTAAACCAAAGGGCTGATTTTTTTAAGAGTGGAGCATTTAAACCTGTCGGTGATCCGGTTAAAGCAGCGAAAGTTATGATTGAACTTGCAGATCATGAAAACCCTCCTGTTCATATGATTTTAGGCAGCGAGTCAGTTGGGATTTTAACGCAAGCTGATGCCGTAAGAAAAGCTGAATTTGATAAGTGGTTGGCTGTGAGTCTTTTTACTGATCATGATGAAGCTGAAAATTTCTTTGAAACCGAACAAGGTAAAACGTATCTAAAAAACTAAATGACACATATATTAATGGGAGTAAACAGAAGTAAAACAGTATAGTTCGGTTCTGTTGTTTTACTTTTTATTAATTTTATAATTATGGAGAATCCTCAAGATATTTTAAAAAGGCCTCAGGTATTTTATTCCTGTTATTTTAAGTTAAGCAGGGAAGGAGAACAATTTATCCCCGATAATATATTTACATATGTTGTTTCGGGTAAATTAGTAATAAATGATGGTAGGAAGGAATATATTCTAGAAGCTGGAGATTTTGGAATTTATGTTAAGAACAAACTGGCTAAGTTTGCCAAAATGCCTTCAGAAGAAAGCGGTGAGTTTAAAGCTATTTCTGTTATACTGGATAAAGAAACACTTAAAAAATTTAATGAAAGTCATGATTGTAAGGTTTCTACAACTGCAATTACTGGCGGCGTAATAGGATTAGAAGCCTGCCCAATTTATCATAGTTATGTTAATTCGCTTTTGGCTTATCTGGAAAAACCCGAAAGTCATAGTGATGCATTGCTTAAACTAAAAGTGAACGAAATTATAATGATATTACTCGAAACGAGACCAGATCTTGCAAGTGTACTTTTTGATTTTAGTGAACCCGGTAAAATTGATTTAAAAACGTTTATGCATCTTAATTTTCATTTTAATGTTGATGTACAAAGGTTTGCTTATTTAACAGGAAGAAGTCTATCTACTTTTAAACGGGATTTCGAAAAAATATTCAGTACAACACCTAATAAATGGCTACAGCAAAAAAGACTCGAAGAAGCTCATTTTTTGTTAAGTAAAGGGAAAAAAGCATCTGATGTATATATTGAGGTAGGTTTTGAAAATCTATCTCATTTCTCGTTTGCATTTAAAAAAACTTTTGGAAAAGCACCATCACAATTAATTAGCGAAGAATAAGCTGCATAAATGTTACATCCAGCCAACGGTCGAATTTATAACCGACTTCTTTTATAGTTCCGGTAGTAACAAAGCCAAATTTTTTATGGAATTCAATACTGCCGGTATTATCTGCATCTATAACGCCTATCATAGTATGATAATCAGCTTCTTTAGCTTGTGTTATTAATTCGGCCATTAATAATTTGCCAATACCTTTACCATTGTGATTTTCTGATACGTATACCGAATGCTCTATAGTAAACTTATAACCGGCTTTTAGTTTAAAAGAGCCATAAGTTGCATATCCGGTAACAACACCTCCTTGGTCAGCAACCAGTATAGGCCAGTTTGATTCCTGTTTTTCTACAAACCAGGTTTCCATATCGGATATTGTTTTAATCTCATAGTCATATACAGCAGTAGAATGAAGTATATTATGATTTACTATTTCCAGTATTGTTGGCAGGTCTTTTATTTGAGCAGGTCGTACAATGATTTCCATTTTATAGGCGTCGTAAGTTTTACAAATATAAAGTTTTGTCCCTAGAGAATAGAATAAAAAAGTAAAGGCTATCCATATGAATAGCCTTTATAAATATTAAATAGTGAATCTATTATTTCAAAGATCCTACCATATCTTCCGGTTTCACCCAAGCGTCAAAATCTTCAGGAGTTACATAACCTAAACGAACTGCTTCGTCTTTAAGTGTAGTACCGTTTTTGTGTGCTGTTTGTGCAATCTCAGCAGCTTTATAGTAACCTATTTTTGTGTTTAAAGCAGTAACAAGCATTAGCGAATTGTCTACCAATTCTTTAATACGTGTATAATTAGGCTCAATACCTTCTGCGCAATGGTCATTAAACGAAACACAAGCATCGCCTAATAATCTTGCAGATTGAAGGAAGTTAGCAGCCATGACTGGTTTAAATACGTTAAGTTCATAATGACCTTGTGTACCACCAATAGTTATAGCAACATCGTTACCCATTACCTGTGCACATACCATAGTAAGCGCTTCACATTGTGTAGGGTTTACTTTACCAGGCATAATAGACGAACCCGGTTCATTTTCTGGGATATGGATTTCTCCAATTCCAGAACGTGGACCAGATGCCATCATACGGATGTCGTTAGCAATTTTATTAAGAGCCACAGCAAGCTGTTTTAAAGAACCGTGAGTTTCAACGATAGCGTCATGAGAAGCTAGTGCTTCAAATTTGTTTTCTGCAGTTACAAAAGGAAGTCCTGTAAATTTAGCAATGTACTCCGCTACTTTTACATCATAACCATCAGGAGTGTTAAGACCTGTACCTACAGCTGTTCCGCCCAGGGCAAGTTCAGATAGGTGGGCAAGTGTATTCTTAACCGCTCTAAGACCATGGTTAAGCTGTGCTACATAACCCGATAATTCTTGGCCAAGGGTTAGGGGAGTAGCATCCATAAGGTGCGTACGACCAATTTTTACTACATTCATATACTCCACAGATTTAGCTTTAAGCGTATCGCGAAGTTTTTCGACACCAGGAATAGTTACTTCCATAACAGCTTTATAAGCTGCAATGTGCATTCCTGTTGGGTAGGTATCGTTAGAAGATTGTGATTTATTTACATCATCATTTGCTTTAAGTACAGGTTCACCTTCGCCAATTTTTCCACCAGCTAAAACCTGAGCTCTGTTAGCGACAACTTCATTAACATTCATATTACTTTGTGTACCTGAACCTGTTTGCCAGATAACAAGAGGGAACTGATCGTCAAGTTTGCCTTCAAGTATTTCTTCGCATACTTGTGCAATAGCATCACGTTTTTCAGCAGAAAGAACGCCTAAATCGTGGTTTGCATAAGCAGCTGCTTTTTTAAGATAAGCGAAACCTTCGATAATTTCCTTAGGCATAGATCCTGAAGGTCCTATTTTAAAGTTATTTCTTGAACGTTCGGTTTGTGCACCCCAGTATTTGTCTGCAGGGACTTTTACCTCACCCATGGTGTCTTTTTCGATCCTGTATTCCATTTTCAGAATGTTTTATTGTTGTATTTGTTTGTAAAAGATAAAGGCTCCTAATTACCTGACGGTGTGCCAGACAATTTAAAAAGCATGCCAAAAATAAGCATTATAGACAGGTATAAAAAATGATTTCGTAAATTATTTTCTACGTTTTTAGGGCATTTATGTTGGCTAAAAAAAATATTCGTCTTATATTTGGTGCAGAATTAAATAATCCTACTACCATGGAATTCACGCAATATTTAGGTTTTTTAGCTTTCTTAACGGTTTTTACAATCGGTTTCTGGTTAATGCTTTTCTTAGCTAGCTTTGTAGGCTACTGGTTAACAGGTGCTACTGTAGAGCTTATTAAAGAAAAAAGAGCTGAAAAGAAGAATAAAGACAATTAACAAGTTTATCTTGTTCTACATAAAAAAAGCCCCAATTTGGGGCTTTTTTTATGGCTAAGTGTTTAGCATCAATGCTAATATGTTTATTATAATTACAGGCTTAGTATAAAGCTGTCTTTATTAAGTCCGTCTGTGATATACTGCCAGTTGATGTGTACTACATCACTAAGTATCTTTTTAAGCATATTAAAGTCATTTGGTTTTTTGATATATACATTGGCTCCCGATACAAAGGTGTTTTCAATATCCTGTTCAGAGGAAGAGGTAGAGTATATAGCAATTGATATTTTTTTAAGGCGATCATCGTTCCTTATTTCCTTAAGACATTCAATGCCAGATTTTCTAGGCATATTAAGGTCTAAGAATATAATATCCGGTAATGCATTATCTTTTTCATAAAGATGCTCCATAAGATGTTCTCCATCATTAAATGTAGAGATCTTATATTGTATTTTAACTTCTTCAAACGCTTCCTTAAAAAACAATCTATCATCTTCATCGTCATCGGCAAGCATTATGTGTATTGGTGTCGGTCGCATTTATATTTTTTCTTATCGGTTTAGGATTCTTCTGTATTTCGTTTTTGCTTCATTATTTTTTGGAACGTGGTAGGCGTTACTCCGGTAATGTTTTTAAACTGTTGAGATAAATAAGCAACACTACTGTAATTTAACATAAGAGAGATCTCAGTTAGTGTAATATGCTCTGTTAATAATAACTGTTTTACCCTTTCAATTTTATGCAAAATAATGAAATTTTCTATTGATATAAAAGTAACTTCAGAGAACACCTGCGATAAACTGCGGTAGCTTTCCCCTAATTTTTCAGAAAGATAGGAGGATATCTTAAGCGACTGTATTCCCTTATCAGCATAGAGCATCTCTATAATTACATTTTTAATTTTTTGTACCAATATACTTTTTTGGGTATCTACAATTTCGATGCCAAATTCTTTTAGAGAATCTTTTAGCTCATTGTAAACTTCCGCTGGCATATTTTCTTTAAGCCTGACATATCCTGGTTCAGTTACCTTGCATTCAATATTAAGTTTATTAAGTTGTTGCTGCAAGAGAGCTTTACACATAATGTCCATGTTGTATTTAATGTAAAGTTCCATTTGTACGGTTTAGCTGAGGTAAAAGTAAAATATTTTTATAACTTTTTAACGGTATTACATAAAATTGTATAAAGTAAAATTTGTGTATTTTTATTATTTAATATATTGATATTTAGTTATTTAGTGGTTGTTTTAATCAAGTGATAATTGAATGTGTACTAAGCCATATAGAATTAGATGTCTCAACTAGGAGTTTTGTATGTCAACATGTTAATAATTAATTAAAACTATGGATTAAATATTGCATAATGAAGAGCTATTTTTAGCTGGTTTTTTTAGATTAATTATAAAACCCGATTCTGAAAGAATAGGGTTTTAAATATTTATTTGGCATTTTAAGACTAATTTTATAATACCATATCTTCAAACAATTTTTGTACCCTATTGTCCAAATCGGTGCATAATCCTGGATGAGGCCTGGAGGTTTGTATTACAGAGCTTCGTACAGCGGTTAACCATCTAAAGCGTTCAGGAACTTCAAGACGTGATATTGGTCCGCCATTTTTAGTGCCACTGCCTATTTTCTCAAACGATTCTAAATTCAGGTGTATTTGGTCAATGTCAAGATCTGGAGCAATAAGCTGTAGTTTTGCCTCATTAACAGTGTATAATACCTTAATGAATTTCTGCCTTTTGCAAAACACAATGATGCCTACATTAAGGAATTCTTCGCGCTCAACCTTTGGTACGACACGAATTACCGCATACTCATATAAGTGCTTGTCTTGCATCGTTGGCTTGTTTTATAAATATTCCTGAATTATCTAATCGTGTTAAAAAGAACTTGTTGTATACCTCCCGTACCTCTTCAGGAGACTGTTCTAATCCTTCCCACTGAAGCCATTCGTCTGGTAGTAAATCTACAATGGAGCGTATTTTTTCTTCGGTTAATAAGGCTTTAAATTCAAGATTCGTCTCTTCAATTAAAGATGCCTGTGGCAGTAAAACATGATCTTTAATAAGAGCAAACGGGCTTTTAGCATGTCCTTCCGGATCACTGAATGAGTGATGAAAATATAAGCTTGCACCATGATCTATCAACCAAAGATTTTTACGCCAAATAAGCATATTTGTATTACGGAAAGTCCTGTCTACGTTAGTAATATAAGCATCCAACCATACAATTTTAGAAGCCATTTTTGCATCTAAAGTAGTAACAACCGGGTCAAAATTAATAGCCCCGGATAGGTAATGCAATGCCAGGTTTAATCCCTGGGAGCCTTGTAAAAGATCCTGGATTTCCTCATCGGCTTCGGTACGGCCAAAGGCTTCGTCGAGGTTCGCAAATACAAGTTCAGGCACCGGAAGTCCTAATGCACGGGCTATTTCGCCACCAAGCAATTCGGCAATTAAGGCTTTTGTACCATGTCCGGCACCTTTAAATTTAAGCACGTATTTAAATTCATCATCAGCTTCGGCAAGGGCAGGCAAGGAGCCGCCTTCCCGAAGAGGTGTTATATACCGCGTAACATTAACGGTACGCAATTGAGGTTTATTATCCATATTTATTGGCTTTTCAGCTGTATTGAAATGTAAAAATAGCGAATTTTTACTGCTTAATCCCCACTTTTAAAATACAGATTTTCCCAGGTTATTTTTTCTGCTGCCTGCTTAAATCGAGCTGATATAAAAAAAGAGGTACCGACCATGAAAACCAAACTACAGTTGGGAAAAATTCAGCAAAACCTAAAGCAGCAATAAATGGTATTTTAAAAAGCATCACCTGTGCTAAAAAGGCAAGGGTAATGATATAACTTCGCGCCATCCATTCTTTATGCTGTATCATTTTGCGTTTTCGCACTGCCCAATAGGCTAATCCTGTAGAAGTCAACCATGCGAATATTTGAATCTGTAAAGCAAAAGAATATGTGAGGTTTACCTGTAGTCCGGTTGTAAAAGTGAGATATAGAGCTCCAAGCCCCGAAATCAGTATGGCAATAACATACATCTTTCCTAGCAGACGGTGTATTTTAAGGAAGCGGTTTCTAAAATATTCCCAAAGTAGCAGCGGGCCAGAAAGTAACGCTACTGATCCGCAGAAAATATGTGAAATAATAACCCATTTTACATCAATATATTTCCCTAAAGCTTCAGGGGTGAATAGGTAAAAACGCCTGTTCTCATAAATAAAAAAGATAGCGATAATTAGTATGAATAAGCCATGTACAAGCTTAAGATTCTTTATTATAGTGGTGTTTTTCATATTTTATGTTTTGAATTTCTATTGCAAAATTGTTCACATAAAAGAGTAAAAACAATAACCGAAAAACTATTCGGGTACCGAATAATTTTTCGGTATACAGATCTACAGGTTATTATAAAGATTTCGTTTAAATTTGACTATTAAAATTGTTCTATGTACGAAAGAAAAACACCTCAGGATCTGGAATGCGGCACTATTGTAGCAATGAAAATATTTGGAGCCAAATGGAAATTCTGTATTATTGATGCTATAAACAGAGGCTATAATCGCCCCAGTGAAATACATAAAGAAATAGCGGAAGCTACTCCGCGGGTTCTCGATATGCAATTGCGTGAACTGGATGAGCATGATGTAGTGTTTAAAAAAGTACACCCAGGATTACCGCTAAAGGTCGAATATTTCCTCACACCTTTAGGACATACTATATTACCCATTATTGAAATGCTGGACAAGTGGGGTAATATGAACAGGGATATCGTAAAAGAAAAGATTGTAAGTTCTTAATTTCCAATCATCACTTCTCTGAATATTTTTTTTATGTGAGCGATCTCATCTGCGTAAATAGTTTTTTTACGTGTGGCAAAATGGAGGGTGTTAGTAAGTTTAGGACTTCCTTCCCAAACCAGTTTTATAAGACCGGCATCAATTTCCCGACGGCATAAAAAATCAGGGATAACTGCAAGCCCGATACCGCTACCCAAACAACGAACAATTGAGTTAAGGTTAGGCACAATATAATTGGGCCTGAAATCTGGGTACTTATTAAAGTTTAGCTGCCAAAAACGGCGCAAATGTTCCATATCACCCGTGGTACCATACCACTTTTGCTGTTTTAGCCAATCTTCAGTAGCTTCAGGATTCTTTAGTTCCCTTACGGTTTTAAAAACATCAATATCGGTCTGATTCCCGCCAACTACTACAATAGTTTCCTGTGAAAATGCTTCATAATCTACTGCAGCACCAATTACCATTTGAGGTGTAATGATAATATCCAGAATGCCTTTCTCAAGATTGCTTATCATCTCAGGATATTCTCCAAATTGAATGATAACATTAAAAGGAAGTGATGATATATAGGGTTCTAATGTAATCTGAAATGTTTCGAAACACATACCTACACTTATGGTAGGAGTATGTTTTTCGGTACTCCGCTGAAAGTTCTTCTCTGCTTCTTCCAGTTTGGTTAAGGCTTCGGTAATAAAGTTATAAAGCACCTTACCACGTTCGGTAGGAGTCATACGACGTCCGCTTCGATCAAAAAGTTTATAGCCGGTATAGTTCTCCAGTGAACTCAGATGCAGACTCACTCCGGGCTGCGAAATAAACAGCTCCTGAGCCGCTCCTGTAAGTGTTCCGGTTTTATAAATAGCTTTAAATGTGCGGTACCATTCTAAGTTTACCATAGTTCTATCTATTATAATTATGATACAAAGGTATAAATTATGTTATTTTAATAATAGATAAACCCGAAATATCTTTGTACTATCAATTTAGAGATACAATTATGACAAAGATATTCATCATTAACGGAGGTCAGAATTTTGGCCATTCAGGCGGAAAGTTCAACGATAGTGTAACCAAAGAAACAATAAAATTTTTCACTGAAAATGAAGGGTTTGAGGTAAAGTCAACCAATATAAACGAAGAGTATAATCCTGCTGAAGAGGTGGCCAAGTATGTATGGGCCGATGTGATTATTTACCATACACCAATATGGTGGTTTCAGTTGCCTCATGGTTTCAAGCAATACATAGATGTAGTGTTTACCGAAGGCCATGCCAAAGGTATTTATCATAGCGACGGACGTTCGGCAGCAAATCCAGCAATCAATTATGGTACAGGTGGAATGCTGCACGGAAAAAAATACATGCTTACTACTTCATGGAATGCGCCCAAAGAAGCTTTCACGCTACCCGGGGAATTCTTTAACGAGAAAAGTGTAGATGACGGTCCGTTATTCGGTTTCCATAGAATGAATGCCTTTACAGGGATGAAACCGCTACCTACTATGCATTTTCACGATGTCGAAAAAAATGTTGATGTACCTCGTGATCTGAAATTATACAAACAACATTTAGAAAACGTTTTTATCAAAGAGTATGCATATTAACATCACCGCAATTATAAAAAGCGTGCCGAGTAAAGCAGAAGAAATGAAAGCGATCCTTGAGGAACTTGCTATCGAATCCAACAAAGAAGAAGCCTGCCTACAGTACGACCTGCATCAGGATATAGATGAACCAAATGTGTTTATCTTCTATGAAATATGGAAAGACGGTACAAGCCTGGATATTCATAATAACAGTGTCCATGTGCTTAAATTTAAGGAAGCATCGGAAGCAATACTATTAGAAACCCCGGCAATATATATTACGAACAGAATAAAATAAAAAATATGGAGTATAGAAAATTAGGAGAATCAGGTTTAGAATTATCAGCTATAACGTATGGTGCATTTGCTATTGGCGGTACACTATGGGGAAGTAACGAAAAACAGGACTCTATAAATGCAATACACGCTTCATTAGATAATGGTGTAACTTCTCTGGACACTGCACCTTTTTATGGGCTAGGTCGTAGCGAAGAACTAATTGGTGAAGCTATTAAAGGACGAAGCCGTGATAAAATACAATTGCTTAATAAATTCGGATTGGTTTGGGATGGCAGTAACAAAGGAAAAGGAGAGTTCTTTTTTGATGCTGAGGATAACGGAACTACCTATCCTATTTATAAATTCAACTCAAAATCGAATATCATTAAAGAAGTAGAGGCGAGCCTTACCCGTTTGGGTACTGATTATATCGATCTGCTTCAGGTACATTGGCCTGAAGCTACGACGCCAATAGAAGAAACGATGCTGGCAATGGAAGAGTTAATCAAGCAGGGAAAAATAAGAGCTGCCGGAGTATGTAACTATGATGTTGCCCAGTTGACAGAAGCCGCAAAAACTTTAAAGCTAGCTTCTAACCAGGTATCCTACAGTATGCTTAACAGGGCTATAGAAAAAGATGTAGTGCCTTATGTACTGGAGAATAATATGGGAATCATTGCTTACAGCCCGATGGAAAGAGGATTGCTTACAGGTAAATATTTTAAAGAGGCAAAACTACAAGAAAACGATCATAGAAATGGTTATTTCGGGCAGTTTGGTGTCGAAAAAGTAAAAGCCTTATTAGATGCTATAGAGCCTATCGCTGTGGCTAAAAATGCTTCATTATCACAACTGGTACTACGCTGGACATCTTTACAGCCGGGTATTACCGTAGTGCTAGCCGGAGCAAGAAATGCGGTTCAGGCAATAGATAATGCAAAAGCAATGGATATTAACCTTACGAATGCAGAACTACAGTTTATTAATGCACAGGTGTCAAAAATATAATGGTTGTTTTATAATGGAGTAATCCGCTTGTTTCAGAACAAGCGGATTTTTGATATTTTAATATATAGAATTATCTTACTTTTGGGACAAGCTTTATCTCTTTGCTAATGAATGATATATTTTAAATAAGACATTTGATATGAATTCTAAATTAATAATCTTTTTTAGTGTATTTTTTTATGTCAATACATATTGTCAAAATGATGTAGTTGATTCGACTTCAATTATATTCAAGGCCGCCCTTTTCACTTTAAGTGAATATGGTGTAGCAAATAAAGAGCAAATTTTAAAGGATGTAGAAAACCAGGAAATAGCATTCTTAAGAACAAAATATAAACACTTTATTTTTTTGAGAATTAAATTTTTACAACCTTACAGATTAGGTGAGGGATTGTCGGAAAATACTCTTATAAGAGATTGTTATTATTACGTAGCATTCAATAATAAAGACAAAAAATTTTATAGAATTGGAGGATTTGACAACTTAAATATAGATGATTTTATACACGATTTAGATTCTGTTGAGAAGGACTACATCCTTGATTGGAATAATAGAAATGAGATTGAAGGTATAGATATTGACTGTCTTTATAATTATGCTAAATTGAATAAAAAGGAAAGGCTTAAAAAAGGATTTACATGCTTTGAAAACTGTACGAGTGTTACAAAATTATTTTATACTGAATACTAATTCAATTCGGGCGAATATTTTATTTTTAAAGCGTGTTTTATCGGGAAGTATTCCTAACATCTATTAGTATTGTTTTCCCTGAAAAATAATTTGAATTATGGCATATGATAGAATAGATTGGCATTCAGGAAATAACTTCCCAAGAAAATTACCTTCTGAGAATGGTGGTACTCATATAGGTATATTTCTCGCTTGGATAATAAATAATGATTTGATTGGGGTATTACATCTTGAACATTCTGCCGAATTAATTGAGAAAGTTAAAAAGCGTCAAATAACGGGGAGAGATTTTTTTATTAAAGAATGTGATAGTAAATTTTGGACTGAAGACCTTAATGAAGAAGGTATTGAATTTGCTAATTTCTATTATTCAAATGAAGACAATTATGGACAATATATAGACGATTATGCAGAAGTTTTTAACGATTACGAAACTTTATATTATGTAGAGGATAATTGGAGTAATTACGATTTAATTAATCCTGTAATAACTAAAAAGTATAAGGGATGGAAGAATATTAATTCTTCTGGATATAAAAATAAATAATGAAAAATATAGGATTAATAATATTGATTTGTTTGTATGGGTGTTTTTCTTCTTGTGGCTTCGTTACAAATGAGGAGGTTATTGGAAAATATCATCTTATAGCTGTTGATGCTCATGAAGATTTATGCTTAGGTTATGAGGTTCCAGACGAAAATTATATTTGTATTGTTCCATCAAAAATTTTAGCCTATAGCAAAAATGAAAAGTATATTTTTTTAAAACAAACTCCATATCTAAACAAAGATACTTTGGATATTAATTATTATATAGTTCCTATTTTGGAAGATCGTATTGTTATTTTCCCTGAAGATCATATTATGGGACCTTTAAAAGAACAAAACTTCAATGAGGAAATCTCAAAGATGAACATAGGAAATTTAAAGTTCAATAGTTTGGATTAAAAGAGATACCTAAAAGAATCTATCAGCGGTAAGTTAAAATCGTATTGAGCGAAACACAAATCAATCAAAATGTTATAAAAGTTAATAATCAAATGTTCTGTTGATCCCTGTGGAAATTGGATGCTTGTCATAACATCAGTAATATTATCAATTGTTTATTTTTATAAATCATTTAATTAATATGAATTCAGATAATTACATTAATTTATTTACTCCTGCTTGTATAATAATTGCTGGTGTTTTAGTTAGGTTTCCAACTGAAAAAAACAAATTGGCTGGCATGAAAAAATATTCTTTGCTCTTTATTATAGGAGGCAGTTTAACATTATTATATAGGTTATGGACATTGTCTAATTTATAGTATATAGTGTGTATAGCTTATGGTTTCGTTTTTTATGATAAGCTTATAGTTCGCTTAACTTTTTTCATATAATTAATCCGTAAATTGATTTTTGTAAAACGTGTCCTATGAAGCTATATAAAACACCTGTATTTTTTATACTTACCGCTACTTTTTTTGTTTTTTGCGACCAGCATAAAACAAAACCAAATAAGGTAGATGAAGTAACGATTATTGATACAAATAAACAGCCGGAGCAAACAAAACGGGAGGAGATAATAGCTTATGCTAAAAAGTATATGGGAACAAAATACTGTTATGCAGGTGGCGATCCCAAAACAGGATTTGATTGTTCAGGGTTTGTAAACTTTGTCTACAAAAATTTTGATGTCGATCTGCCACGAAGCTCTTCCGGATTTGCTACAATTGGTAGAACCTTAAAACCTGAAGAATTCAGGATAGGGGATATACTGGTTTTTTATGGCTATAAGGATAATAAATCGGTTGGTCATGTGGGAATCATTTGTGAAGCCAATGGTATGAAATCAAAATTTATCCATTCTTCTTCAGGAAAAGAAATGGCTGTAATTATTAGTGAATTGGGCTCCGACCAGTATACTAAAAGGTTTTATAAAGGGATAAATGTTTTAGGAGAATAAGATAATAGGGGAGCAGATAACGGATCATAAAATAAGAAAAAGGTTAAATCAGAATATTGTATTCCGATTTAACCTTTACTATTTTAATCCGATTAATTTTATTAATTAGCGGCGTATAACAAATTAGCCAGCCTCTCATCACGATTATAAACATCATCAAAGAAAGCAATATTTCCGTCCTCATCAGCCCAGGCTGTAAAGTAGGCAATGTATACAGGTATTTTCTTTTTCAATACATAGGTACTTTCTTTACCGGCATTCATAGCCTTATCAACTTTGCTCTCACTCCAGTTACCGTCTTGTTTTGTAATAAGCAACGCAAGGTCACGTGCCTTTTCTACACGTACACACCCATGGCTAAAAGCTCTTTCATCTCTATTAAAAAGACTTTTTGCAGGAGTATCATGCAGATAGATATTGTTAGAGTTTGGGAACATAAATTTTACTTTTCCTAAAGAGTTATTACCTCCAGGTTTCTGTCTTACCCTGCCTTTATACCATTCCATATTATGTTGTGCCAGGTAATTAGGGTTTTTGGCAATGGCAGGCTTAATTTCTTTATTTAAAATACTGGTAGGTACATTCCAATAAGGTGCAAAGTTGAGGTAACTCATCATACCGCTAAATACCACTGTTTTATTAAGGTCTTTTCCAACTACAACTCTGGAAGTAAAGAAAGGCTGTCCTTCTTTAAAATAAACCAGTCGGTATGATGGGATATTTACCGCAATAACTTCGGGCGCTTTATCCATTTCGGGCGAAATCCATCGGCAACGCTCCATATTTACAGTAATAGTTCTTATACGGTCACCTACAGATATATTAAGTTCTTTTATAAGTGATGGTGTTACTTTACCACTAAATGTACGGTTATGTTTTTCTTCATATAGTTTTAATCCATTGGTAAGATCACCATCAAAAACTTCTTTTTCAGAATCACTTTTGATATACCCTTCTTTTACAAGGCGTGTACGCAATTGTTTAACAGCTATTCCAGAATCACCTTCTTTAAGCGATTTTATACCTTCGCCAAGCGTGATAGTATCCCAACCGCCATTTTTCTCGATTTCACGGTATTTTTGTAAACCCTTACGTAGTTTATAGTATTGGCTAAAAAGCTCTTTTTTATCGTCTTTAATAAGCTTAGGGTCTTTCATTAAAGTATCGAGGTAGGCTACATAGTCTACTTTTTCACGTGGTAAAAACCAACCGGTTTCCTGGCTGTCTTTCATATCCAGCCCCTGAAATACTTTTTTAGTATAGTAAAAATACATTGTGCTTATAAGCAGCTCTGCATCCATAGTAGGCTTGTCTGAACTATCAAAAACAGTATTAAGCTCTTCTTTATAAGGTACTTTTAGTTTTAGTCCTTCACTATCGATCTGGCTGATTTTATTGTGTAGTACATCCGCAATCTCTATAAGGCCTCTTTTATCAAACCATATGTAATGATTGTGTTTTTTATACAATTGACGTATATCCTTTTCAAATTCTTTTAAATCCGGATGGCTTGTAAAAAAGGGGGCAATTTTAGTTGTATCAATAGCTACACTTTCGTCTATGTGTGTGTGTACCTGAATGCCGGCAACTTCTCCTTTTTTGTCCTTCTTACAGGAAACTGTGGCAATTAGGCAACTAAAAACCATTGCAATAATTAAACTGACTTTTTTCATAGTGAGGGTTCTTTTCATTTTTATTAAAAGTAGGAAAAAAATTGTTATAACGAAAGAATGGACTTTAGTAAAGGGCTACTTTAACGAAGAATTATGACGTTTATAATTTTATCCTAATGCTTTTTAAAAGTAGCGTTATGTTTAATATTTTTACAATAAATACTAAAAATTATGGAAAAATTTCAGGAGATAATAAACGGAAATGACCCAGTGTTAGTCGACTTTTTTGCAACCTGGTGTGGGCCCTGTCAAATGCTTGCTCCCATTCTAACAGAAGTTAAGCAGGAGTTGGGTGACAGTATAAAAATTATAAAAGTGGATGTCGATAAAAATCAGGCATTAATGGCTGCACCACAGTTTCAGGTAAAGGGAGTACCTACATTAATGTTATTCCAAAAAGGTAAGATGCTTTGGAGGCAATCGGGGGTGGTACCCAAGGAGGAAATTATCAGAACGATTAATAATTTCAGAATGTAGATTTCAGATTGCTACTCATAGCTTATAAAACCATCTAAAGTTTTATCAGCGGCGTGAAGCTCAATCTAAAATCTACGATCTAAAATCTAAAATATCTAAACAGGTTCCTGTTGACTTAAGCAATGGAAACTGCCAAGACCCCATATCAGGTCTGTAGAGTCTATTCCTATAATTTCACGATCCTTAAAGCACGATTGGATAATATCCAATGCTTTAATATCATTAATACTATCCTGGAAAGTAGGTACTATGATACTTTTATTAGCAATATAAAAGTTAGCATACGATGCAGGTAATCTTTGATCTTCATAAATAACAGCCTTTGGCATAGGCAGCTCAATAACATTAAGCTGTTTGCCATTTTCAAGACGCATCGTATGAAGGTTTTTTAGGTTCTCCTGAAGTAATTCGTAGTTATCATCGTTTTTATCTTGTTCTACCACGGTTACCACGGTATCTTCATTCACAAAACGGGTAATATCATCAATATGTCCATCAGTATCATCACCAACAATACCATCACCAAGCCATAATATATGCTCGGCACCATAGTATTCATTAAGGTATTCCTCAATTTGTTTTTGAGACAAGTGTGGGTTACGATTTTTGTTAAGCAGGCAAGCAGTTGTAGTAAGAAGCGTGCCTTTACCATTAAACTCAACGCTGCCACCTTCCATTACAATGCCTGGATTAAAAACCTTTAAACCTAAAGCTTCACCAATGCGTGTAGGGATAACATCGTCAAGGTCATATGGAGGATATTTATCACCCCATGCATTATAACCCCAATCAACAATCGCTTTCTCACCAGTTTGCCTATTTACTACAAAGGCAGGACCGTGGTCACGGCACCATGCATCGTTGGTAGGGTGTATGTAAAAACTAATCTCATTAAGCTTAGCCCCGGAAACAAGCGGAGCAAATTTTTCGATTTCTGACAATGCAAATTGTTGCATAGCAGCATCGGCAACGTTAATACATACTTTTTGGTGGCGTGATACCTGCAAAATAAATTCACAGTACGGTTTGTAAATAGTATGTAGTTTTCCCGGCCATGAAGCTTCTTTGTGCGGCCATGAAAGCCAAAGCGCACGTTGCTGCTCAAATTCGGCAGGAAAATGGAAACCTAGTTGTTTGGGAGTCGGAAGTTGGAAGTCCGAAGCTTCCAACTGGAAATTTGTATTGTTAGTTGTCATAAGACAATATTTATTTAGGTTTAAGTGAATTTCTTAATGCTGCTGTTCTGTTCATCAGTACAAAGGCTTCAGAATAGAGTGCAGCAAAAGTTTCATCATCAATATATTTTCTTTTTTGGGCTTTAAAAAGACAGCAAACTACTTCGGCAATTGAACGAATGGAATATCCAAGAAATTTGCTAAACTCTAAATTTGAATTTCCAGTAGCACCTTCTGAAATGTTTAAAGCAATACTATCAGAAGCCCTGTTAATTTGACTTTGTAGATTATATAACTCTTTGGAAGGAAAAGTACCGGATATATCATGAATTTTTTCTGCAAAATCCATAGCAATATCCCATACCTGAAGTTTCTCAAATTTAAATTGTTTAAGCTGCATCATTGATTTGTTTTAGACTACAACAATAACAAAAAAACAAATCACTTACAATTTTCTATTTTAGTTACCTTCATCCAACATCCAACATCCAACCTCGGACATCTGACTTCAAACTTCTCTATTCCTCGTCTAAGTATCTTTTTGTTATCGGCTGGTAGCTGTCGATCCTACGGTCACGTAAAAAAGGCCAGTGAGTACGGTAATGATCGGTATCTTTAGTTTCAAGTTCTACCACGGTAGTTTCTTCATTCTCGTGAGATGCAAGGTACATCAGTTTACCCTGTGGGTTAGCCACAAAGCTTCCTCCCCAGAATTTCATTTCGCCTTCCTGCTCAAAACCAACACGGTTAACGCTCACTACGTGAACACCGTTTGCGACTGCATGAGAACGCTGAATAATCTGCCATGCGTCATATTGTTCTTTATTAGTCTCTTCATCCTGCGATGTTGCCCATCCAATAGCGGTAGGGTAGAACATAATTTCTGCACCCATAAGTGCCGTAATACGGCTTGCTTCCGGATACCATTGATCCCAACAGATAAGGATGCCAATTTTAGCATACTTGGTCTGAAATGTTTTATAACCCAGGTCGCCCGGAGTAAAATAGAATTTTTCGTAAAAGGCCGGATCATCCGGAATGTGCATTTTACGGTATTTACCAAGGTAAGTACCATCAGCATCAATCACAGCTGTAGTATTATGGTATAAGCCTTGTGCACGTTTTTCAAATAATGAAGCAATAATAACCACGTTAAGCTCTTTGGCTATTTGGCTAAGCACATCGGTAGATGGGCCAGGAATAGCTTCGGCCAGTTTAAAGTTTTCATAATCTTCAACATCGCAAAAATACAGCGATGTAAACAGTTCCTGAAGGCATACTATCTGTGCGCCCTGCTTTGCAGCATTGCGAATTTCTCTTATTGCTTTATCAAGATTGGGCTGCTTGTCTTTAACACAGCTCATCTGTACTAATCCTACTTTTACTTTTGTCATGGCAGTTACATAAAAAATTGAGGGGCAAAATTACATAAAAAGTTTGGTTTTTTAAATCAATGCCTGTTAGCCTTTTCTTAAATGTAAATTTTGGTTTTTGGGTGTGTCCCCTCCATTGTATTTCGGGGTCGGGCTATACGCTTTATCCCTTCGCTGCGCTACGGGGATATCGCTGCTATCCCTCACGCAGCCATCATATATTAATGGTCTTTAGGTTTTCCTGATAAAACAGGTAAAGCAGAGATTTTTAATAAGTAAAATTGTATTATTCATTTTGTTTTACGGGTAAAAGAATAGTAAATACAGTTCCGGTATCTTCCGAGGCCATAACTTCAATATGTCCATGGTGGTTCATCACTATTTTTTTACATATAGAAAGACCTATACCTGTGCCCGAATATTCGGATTTAGGATGCAACCTTTGAAAAATGTCAAAAATCTTACCTGCATATTCCTGGTTAAAACCAATACCGTTATCCTTAAACTCAATTTTATAATAGTCAGTTTCCTTATCCATTCTTTTATCTTCACCTTTTGGTAAAAATGTTGCCGATATGTTTATTTCGGGTTGTACATCTGGACGGTTGTATTTAAGGGAATTAGAGATAAGGTTATTAAACAACTGAGACATTTGTCTTGGGATAGCATCAATAATTGGGAGATTTTGATAGGTAATTATAGCATTTTTATTTTCTATGGTCAATTCAAAATCATTTATGGTATCATTGGCAATTTTGTTTAGATCGACAGGTTCATAAAAAGTGTTGTTTTTTGATAATTGCGAATACGCCAAAACATCGTGGATCAGGTTACTCATCCGATCTGCAGAGTTATTTATTTTATTCAGGTAAGTCATCGATCTGTTATCTATATCGCCCAGGCTTTCTTTAAGCATTTTGGAAAATATACTTATTTTTCGTGTAGGTTCCTGTAAATCATGCGAAGCGATAAAGGCAAATTGCTTTAATTCCTTATTGTTTTGCTGTAATGCTTTAATAGCATCAGCGAGTTCTGCATTGGCTTTCTGTAGCTCTTCGGTGCGTTGCATTACCTGAAACTCCAATTCTTGCTGAAGTTTTCGTTCTTTGGTTATATCCTGCGCACTACCGCTTAACGTTTCAGGATTTCCCTCGGCATCATATATAATCTGAGCTTGGGAATGTACAATTCGTATCTGCCCTGTAATACGGTTAATAACCGGGTGTATATTTTCATACATACCTAATGAACCTGGTGAAATAGCTATTTTTAGCGAAGTATCTACCTGCTCCACATATTCTGTTGGTAAAGATATATAAGCCTCATTGAGAGATTGCACACTTTCGGTAACTCCGAGCCAGTCCATATAACGGGCAGAGTAATTAAAGTGATTGTATTTAATATCAAGGTTCCAGGTAGCAAGTTCGGCAAGTTCTATGGCTCCGCTTAATGCTGTTTGTGTACTTTCTATTTTTTGTCTGGCGTGTACCTGTTCGGTAACATCTATAGCCATATCCATAATAGCATACACCTTTCCTTTAGCATCCAGTAGCGGTTTATAAATAAAATCAAAATAGTAGGTGTTCAAAACACCACCTACAGAAAGTTGTGCAGGTGCCGCTGTTGCCTGATAGGTTATACCTGTAGTAAACACCTCGTCGAGAATATCTAAAAAGGGTTGTCCTTTTAATGAAGGTACAGCTTCTGCCAATGGTTTACCAATTACAGATCGATCTACATTCCAGTAGCTCAGCATAATTTCATTGGCAACTTCCAGATTTAGGTCTCTGCCCATAAATAAACAGGTAGCAACAGGAGCTTCTTCGACCATAGACCGGAAACGTTCTTCGCTTTCCATTAATGCTCTACGTCCTTCAATAATTTCATTAATATCCATGCAATAGCCTGCATATCCTGCAAAACTACCATCATTATTAAAATAAGGGTCGCCGGCAGCACGGCACCAGGATGTTTTTCCGTTTGCTTTGTTCAGCCTGAATAGTACTTCAAAATGTGTACGGTTGGCAGTTGCATCATAAAACACATTAATAGTGGATTGTCTGTCTTCTTCAAAAATATAATTTCTCCACCCTTCATTTTTATAGTCGCCGGTCCATTCCATTAAGGTATTGTTAATATAGGAAAGTTTATTTTCGGCATCAGATAACCAAAGTCCGGTAGGGGAGCTATTGGCGATGTTACGAAATTTAATATCTGCTTCGGCAAGGGCTAGTCGTTGATTCTCTAACACTGTAATATCCCTTACGGTTCCCGAAAACAAAATGGGAGTACCGGATTCATCAAAAATATTAGATCCCATAACTACTATACGATGTATGGAACCATCATCCCAAATTACCCTTGGAGAATAATAAAATTCATTTGTCTTAGCTCCTTTTTTTAAAGCGATATCCCTTGCTTTTATATCATTTGGATGAATGTATTCTATAAATTTTTCACGATTAATTTCCTTTTTCGTACTGTCACCGGTTACTATTTCAGCAAATGCAGGAGTATATTTTACAGTGTTTGTTTTTAAGTTTACTTTAAAAACACCAATCCCGGCACTTTTTACAGATAGGTTGGTTAAGTGATTGGCCTCGGCAATTTCTTTTTGCGCTTTTCTGCGCTCTGTTACGTCCTGTAGGGTTCCATTAAAACGATAGGGTACTTTGTAGTCATCAAACCATGCGCGTCCTTTTGCCCTAACAGTTTTTAGATTATTCGTAAGCGGATTTTTAATAGTGTATTCAATATCATAATGCCCGCCAGATTCGTACATAAGCGATTGTTCAATAGCATCTGATACTTTTTGTCTATCTTCTTCTATAATCGATTCTATTGCTAATGTAAGTGGTATTTCTTCATCGGGCGTAAGTCCAAACCACAATTTAAGTCTTGCGTTAGCTGTAAATTTTCGGGTGATAGGGTTAAAATCCCAAACACCAAGCTCAGCGGCATCAATAGCAAATTCCAATTCGTTTTTACTTTCTTTAAGACGAATAAGACTATTTACTTTCTCGGTTGTTTCATTGCATACCATTAATATACCTTCTACTTCGCCAGACTCATTGATTACGGAACTACAGCTAAAAGTCCAGTATACATCTTCTATCTTACCATTTCGGTAGATAGGGAGTAAGAGGTCTTCAAACCATATACTTTCATTTTCCTCTCGTATTTTTTGAATATAGGGTTGAATGATATCCCAAATTTCGGGCCAGCAGTCAATCCCTTTTTGACCTAGAGCTAATGGGTGTTTCCCATGATCGCCAAAGCTTGGACGATAAGCGTCATTGTAAAATTGAGTAAGTTCCTCTCCCCACCACAAGAACATAGGAAATTTTGAAGAAAGCATCATCGAAAGCGTACTTCTTAGATTTTGAGGCCATACCTCTATCCCTCCTAAAGAAGTAGATTCCCAGTTAAAATCAAGGATGAGTTCTTTCATTTCTCTGCCACTATGCAGGAAAGAGTGTTGGGGGGCAATTTTTTTCAATGGTATATAGTAGGGGAATAATCTTTAAAAATAATAATTTATCTACATCGCTTTAAGGTATCAGGTAAAAAAAGATGCCAAAAAAATGCATGGCACTGCCACTTAGCACAAACAAATGCCATATGGTATGATTGTATGGTATTTTTTCTTTTACATAAAAGTAAATGCCAAAAGTATAACAAAGCCCGCCACCTAACAGAAACCAGAGCGCACCTGGGGCAAGGTTCTCAATAAGCGGTTTAATGGCAATAATTATAAGCCATCCCATTAAGGCATAAAGTGAAAGGGATAACTTTTCAGATCGTTGTAATGGTGAAAATTTAAATATAAAACCGGCAATTGCAAACGCCCAAATAAAACCAAATATGGCCCAACCCCAAATACCTTTAAGTCCAAGGAGGGCAATAGGAGTATAGGTTCCGGCAATAAGTACATAAATACACAGGTGATCTATTTTTTGAAAAATGCGTTTCCATTTTAGTGTATATGCGGCATGGTATAAAGTAGAGGCAGAGTAAAGTAATACTAAGCTTGCTCCAAAAACAATAGAAGCTGCTAAATGCATTATTGTACCTTTAAAAACAGAAAACACTACAAGTAGAACCAAAGCAATAACTGAAAGTAACGCACCGGTACCATGCGTAATTACATTCCAAAATTCTTCGCTTTTTCTGTTTTTCTTTATCATAACGATCTGGTATCCTAATACTTTATAACAAATGTAATGCAAGGCTACTTTTAAGATAATTAAAGAAAACATAAAATTATATAATAAAAAATGTTAAAACTATTATACTTAAATTTGTTTTCGGTCATATTAGGCCGAAATCATTATGGAATACAAATGTCTTGTTAAAACAGGTTTTAAAATAAGCGAAGTCAGTTTTGGCTGTATGTCACTCAAAAATTCGGGGGTAGATAATGCAAATATAATCAGTAAAGCTATAGATGCTGGAATCACTCTTTTTGATACGGCCGATCTGTATGAAAAAGGAGAGAACGAACGTTTGCTGGGCGCAGCTGTTAAGGCTAAGCGTAAAGAATTATACATTTCTACCAAAGTAGGTAACCAATGGAGAAAAGATGGCTCTGGTTGGGATTGGAATCCACGTAAAGAGTATATACTTAAAACCATTGATGAGAGCCTTAAAAGATTGCAAACCGATTATATCGATATGTATTTATTACATGGCGGTACTATGGAAGACCCAATGGACGAAACCATTGAAGCTTTTGAACGCCTGGTTGACATGGGAAAGATCAGGTCTTACGGACTTTCGTCTATCCGACCGAATGTCATAAAAGAATATGTAAAACGATCTAACATTGCTGCTGTAATGACACAGTATAGTCTTTTAGATCGTAGATCGGAAGAAGAAACCCTTGATCTCCTTCTTCAAAATGAAATAGGTGTTTTAGCCCGGGGTGCTATGGCAAGTGGTTTATTGATTAATAAACCTGCAACTGATTATATTGGGATAAGCGAAGATGAGGTAAAATCGATTTTGGAAAAGTTAGCTAAAGCAATTCCTGAAGATAAAACTCAATCCGAAACCGTTTTGCGTTATGTTATAGACAATCCTGCTATTACTACAGCTGTTGTGGGCATACGAACTATGGAGCAGTTAAACGATGCCATAGCAGGAGCAAAGACGAATGCTTTAACCATTTCTCAATTGAAGCGATTACAGGAAATATGGCCTGGTACTACATACAAAGAGCATAGATAGAACAGAAAAGACTATCATAATTACTATACATTTTTCTATTAACAGCATTGTTTATAATTTGGTTACAAATGAATTTTGTACCGGGATTATAAATGATAGAATGTGCGTAATTTTAATTGCTCTAAAAAGTATAGTTATTTAAAGTATGGAAAACATTACAGTCATAATCATAATGCTGTTTGGGATAGTGTTCCTAGGTATTATGAGTAATAAATATAAATTTCCTTTCCCCATCGTTTTGGTATTGTCCGGCGTGGTTATTAGTATCATTCCCGGGCTGCCAATAATAGCATTGGACCCTGATATCGTTTTTATTATTTTCCTTCCGCCACTATTATACCACGCAGCCTGGAATACCAGTTGGCACGATTTTAAAGGAGCCATTCGACCTATAGGCTTTGCTGCCATTGGCTTAGTGTTTTTTACAACCGGGGCAGTTGCTCTTGCGGCTCATGCCCTGATAGATGATATTAGCTGGCCATTGGCGTTTCTTATTGGGGCAATTGTTTCGCCACCCGATGCTGTTGCTGCAACAGCTATTACAAAAGGACTGGGACTAAATCCTCGTTTATTAACAATCCTCGATGGCGAAAGCCTTGTTAATGATGCCAGCGGACTTGTGGCTTATAAATATGCGCTTACTGCAGTTGCAGCAAGTAATTTTGTATTGTGGGAAGCCGGGCTTAATTTTATAGTTGTAGCATCGGCAGGTATAGCTATTGGAGTAGGTATGGGATATGTTATGTATCTTATCCATAAAAGGTTTGTATGCGATCCTATTGTTGAGGTTACCCTAACATTTCTTACCCCGTTTACAGCGTATTTAATTGCGGAGCATTTTCATTTTTCAGGAGTGCTTTCGGTGGTTTCTACAGGTTTGTATCTTTCATTCAGATCAGGCCAGATATTTACACATCAAAGCCGTATTATGACAACTACAGTGTGGGATGTTGTGGTATACATTTTAAACGGACTTATTTTTATCCTGATCGGATTACAACTTCGCCAGACAATGGCAGGTATCGACGGATATTCTACCTATTCATTAGTCATTTGGGGAGTATCTATAAGTTTTGTTGTTATTATAGTACGATTTATTTGGGTATTTCCTGCGGTATTTATACCCCGTTTTATTAGTAAAAGGATCCGCGAGAAAGAAATATTAGATCCCCGCAACCTTATAGTTTTTGGGTGGGCCGGTATGCGTGGCGTGGTATCTATGGCGGCAGCACTTGCTATACCGCTGGCATTTCCTCAACGTAATTTAATTATTTATCTGGTCTTTTGTGTCATTCTTTCTACATTGGTATTATTAGGATTAACGCTTCCGTGGGTTATACGTAAATTAAAAATAGAACCGTATTCTATTTATGCAGAAGAGTATGAGGTACGTAATATAGTTGTATCACAAACGATTGCCCATATAGAAGAGAATTTATCATTGCTTCAAGATGAGTTGCTCAACAATATTAAAAGCAAGTATGAAGTAAAATTTAACAGGCTGCAAAAAACAGAACTGCCTTCGCATTATTTTGCAAATGGCGAAACGCTTTCTACCAATATTTTTAATGAATTTACCCAGTTACAGATTGATCTTATAAATGTAGAACGTCAAAAAATAGAGCAAATGCACCGATCAGGCGAAGCCAATGAAGAAATATTGCGTAAGATAGAAAGAGAACTGGATCTTGAAGAAACAAGGCTTAATATGGATATGTACGAAGGATAGGCCGTTTACTTTTTAAGATAATCATCTATACTCCATTTATAAGTTGTAAGGGTTGAAAGTAATAGTGATGCAGCACTGGCAGTAAATACAGAATAGTTGAATGGAGCTCTGTAGCCTGCAAAAAGTAACATACTAACAGCAAAAGTAAGGGTAAGTACAAAACTACCTATAGCAGTCAATCTTGTTTTAAATCCTATAATTAGCAGTATGCCAAACACTACTTCGGCTATAGTGGCTATTGTTCCCATAATTCCAGCTAATGATCGGTTTAGGTAAGGCAACAGTGAATGTGTATAATCTATAAAATTACTCCAGTTACCCCAACCAACATTAGGCTCTCCCGGTAGTCCTAACATTCCCAAACGATCCATTACGGGCAATATAAAGCCAATTCCTAAGGCAAGACGAAGGAATATTTGAGCTATCGGAAGTGTATTTTTCATGTTTACTATTATTTAGATAATTTGTTTTATACAAAACTCTGTTATTCAAATATAAAAAAACTTAATCCAGATTAAGAAATGGAATTGCCATCTTATCTTTTAACTAAAAATTATTCAAAATTTTGATTCACTCAATCTGATTATGTGATAATTTTATAGGCTATGGAAACAAATAAAAAAAGCGGCTTTATATTCAGGCAATATGAAGCTCCAAATGTGTCTCCGTTTGACAAACTCTTCGAAATTTTTACCGAGCTGATAACCCATACTTCTGGAGATTTGGATGAAGCACTGGACTGGCTTCGGGAACTGGATAAGGAATATAAACTTACGGACGAAAATTATACTATTGATGATTTTATTGAAGACCTTAAAAAGAAAGGTTATATTAAAGATGAAGTAAAAGACGATGGATCGGGCGGATTAAAAATAACCGCAAAGACTGAAAGGTCTATTCGCCAGCAGGCACTGAACCAGATTTTCGGCAACCTGAAAAAGAGCGGTTCCGGGAATCATAAAACAAAACATTCAGGGAGTGGTGATGAGCATACCGGAGAATTCAGGGAATATCATTTTGGTGATGGTCTGGACAGGATCTCTCTAACAGAAAGCCTGAAAAATGCCCAGATCAATAACGGGATTGACAGTTTTATGCTTACCGAAAATGATCTTGTAGTTGAAGATGCTCAATACAAAGCTCAAATGAGTACTGTATTGATGATCGACATAAGCCATAGTATGATACTTTATGGCGAAGATCGTATTACTCCGGCAAAAAAAGTAGCTATGGCACTTGCCGAGCTTATCACGACACGCTATCCTAAAGATACCCTCGATATCCTTGTTTTTGGAAACGATGCATGGCCTATAGCAATTAAAGATCTGCCGTATCTTCAGGTTGGGCCTTTTCATACCAATACAGTGGCAGGGCTTCAGCTTGCTATGGATCTCCTAAGAAGAAAAAGAAATACCAATAAGCAGATCTTTATGATTACGGATGGTAAGCCAAGCTGTATTCGTGAAAGCGATGGCAGTTATTATATGAACAGTAACGGTTTGGATGAGTACATTGTAGATAAATGTTACACCATGGCACAGCAGGCTCGAAAACTGCATATTCCTATAACTACTTTTATGATTGCAAGCGATCCTTATTTGCAGCAGTTTGTAAATCGTTTTACAGAGGCAAATCAGGGGAAGGCATTTTATACAGGATTAAAGGGGCTTGGCGAAATGATCTTCGAAGATTATGAAACCAATAGAAAAAAACGAATTAAATAAGAATTTTTAGAGAACTGATATATGAATATTGAGAATATAAAAACATTAGGTGCCCTTAAAAAGGCTGGTTACGAAAGTAAAAGTATTAAGGATGAACTCCGAAATAACCTTAGGACAAAAATAAGCAAAGGAGAAAACGTATTTAAAGGTGTATGGGGTTTTGAGAATACGGTAATACCGGAACTGGAACGTGCTATTTTATCACGCCATAATATTAATCTATTAGGGCTTCGTGGACAGGCAAAAACGAGACTTGCACGCCTTATGGTAAACCTTCTTGACGAATGGATACCTTTAGTTGAAGGATCTGAAATAAATGATGATCCGTTTAATCCTATTTCCCGTTTTGCAAAAAGCCTTATTGAAGAGAAAGGTGATGATACACCTATAAGCTGGCTGCACAGAAATGACCGATTTTATGAAAAACTGGCAACACCGGATGTTACGGTAGCCGACCTGATAGGCGATATCGATCCGATTAAAGCTGCTAACCTGAAATTATCGTATGCTGATGACCGCGTTATCCATTTTGGAATGATACCGCGTGCCAATCGTTGTATTTTTGTTATTAATGAATTACCCGATTTGCAGGCAAGAATACAGGTAGCGTTATTTAATATTTTACAGGAAGGCGATATTCAGATCCGTGGTTTTAAAGTACGTATGCATCTTGATCTTCAATTTGTATTTACGGCAAACCCGGAAGATTATACGAACAGAGGGAGTATCGTTACACCATTGAAAGACAGGATAGGATCGCAGATACTTACACACTACCCGGAAACGGTAAAAATTGCAAGAACAATTACAGAACAGGAATCTAATCTTGATGGTCGTCAGAGCGAGTTTATCCATGTTCCATCATTAGCGAAAGATTTACTGGAACAAATAAGTTTTGAAGCCCGTGAAAGCGAATTCATCGATTATAAAAGTGGTGTAAGTGCCAGGATGAGCATCACTGCTTTTGAGAATCTGCTTAGTACAGCCGAAAGACGTGCATTAAGATCCGGTAGTGAAAAGACAACAGTACGACTGTCTGATTTTATGGGGATCATTCCTGCAATTACCGGAAAAGTGGAGTTGGTGTATGAAGGAGAACAGGAGGGAGCAGCTGTTGTAGCAGAACATTTAATTGGTAGTGCCATACGCACTTTCTTCCCGGACTATTTCCCAAAGATCGAGAAGTTGGAACGCCCTAACGAGAAAAGTCCGTATCAGGAAGTGATCGACTGGTTCTTTAACGAAAGTGGTTTTGAACTTTTGGATGATGCCACCGACCAAGAATATAAAAAACAATTGGATTCTATTATTCCGTTAAAACAACTTGTTTTAAAATACCAACCTAATGCTGAAAAAGAAGATGTGTATTTCTTGAAAGAATTTATTCTTTGGGGATTATCAGAGCACAAAAAATTAAGCAAAGACCGTTTTACAGAAGGGTATCAGTTTAAGGATTTGTATGGAAGCTATATCAGCAAAAATCTATAAAAAAACAAAAGCCAGTTCGAAAGAGCTGGCTTTTGTTTTTATCTATAATAAAGATTAATGCACCATTACATTATCAGTGTCTGTCGTTTCGGTCAAAACGGTAATGTTTCTCCTGCCAATTAAAAGTACTATCAATGCTATAATTGTACTGCTTGTCATAATAACGATCATTGGTACCATCGAATCTTTTACAAATATCCCAACAGCCATTGATGCCAGTGCACCCAAACCTAATTGCATTGCACCCAATAATGCCGAAGCACTTCCTGCATTATTAGAGAATGGTGCTAGGGATAATCCTGCAGTATTAGGATTGGTTAGTCCAAGACAGCCTAAGTAAAGGAAGAGCATAGCGATAGTTCCATATAGGTCTAACCAGTTATTAATAGCAGCAATAAGAAAAGCAATACTTACGATGCATTGTAATGCCAGCCCGCAATAAACCAATTGCTCACTGTTGTATTTTTTAAGCAATAAAGAGTTTAGCTGGCTTGTACCAATAAAACTTATGGACATAAAAGCAAAGATCCATCCGTAGGTTTCGCCGGAAACTTTAAAAATATCCATAAACAATATAGGAGAACCTGCCACATAGGTAAATAACCCTGAGAAAGCAATCCCTCCGGATATAGCATAAGTATAAAACTGTGGGTGTATAAATACTTTTATAAAGCTGGCTATAATGGGTTTCGGTTTTAAGGAAATGGAATGATCCGGCTTGCGGGTGTGTGGTAAACCAAAACGTGATGCCAGTAATACGGCTAACCCCATAAAGGCAAGTATTACAAAGATAAGGTGCCACCCAAATCCTAAGATTACATAACCGCCAATTGTAGGGGCAAGCATGGGAGAAAGACCTACTACTAATAGCAGTAATGAGAATACTTTAGGACTGTCTTCCGGAGGGAACAGATCGCGTACCATTGCCATAGATGCTACTGCAGCGGCACAGCTTCCAACAGCCTGTACAAATCGCAATGCAATAAATACATCAATATTTGTAGTAAGGGCACAGCCTATAGAAGCAAGTATATAAACAGTTAAGCCGATATACAGTGGTTTTTTACGCCCAAAACGATCTAATAATGGACCATATAATAACTGACCTGCCGATATTCCTATAAAATAACTCGATAAAGATAAAGAAACCTTGTTAGGTGTTGTGTGAAGATCTTTGGCAATAGCTGAAAATCCGGGTAAATACATGTCTATAGAAAATGGTCCCAATGCACTTAGCGACCCTAAAATAAGTATAAGGAAAATATATTTTTGTTTGTCCACAATGATGTTTTTGGATTTTATGCAAAGATAACCGCTGAGGTTGGCATTAACGGTAAATACAGCATAAATATTTATTATTTAAAAGTAGAATGATGTTGCGGTAATGTAACCTGTGCAATTCATCTTTTTTTATAATATGACATTTATCAGGTTTTAAAATACTACCCTTTATGATATTTGCCAATTATTATTAATTACATCTATGACAAATAAACCCCTGCACAGCTTTCATATTCCGGTAATGGGACTTGCTTACACCATAGACAGTCCTATTCGTGTGGCACAATTCGGCATTGATTCGGTAATCTCTATTGTAGATGATGAGCTGATGGAAAAAATGAATGCCTTTTACAGTAAGAAATTCAGCTTGCCTTATAAAGAGATAACATCAAAAATGCACGATTATAGAGCCGAACGAATTACAGCTTATCTTAATACGATAGATGAAATTGTAAAGCTAAAGTATACCGCTTTTTGTGATGAACTTGCGGCAAACAAGCTGGTGCTTTCTAATTTTATAGGAATGCTGCCGCAGAGGTCCGAAATTAAAAAAGGCTTACAGGATCTTGTTTCGGGTGGGTTTACTAACGCTATAAAAAGCTTTATTTCAGAACATCTTAATCCGGGAGCGATAGATGTGAATATTATGACCAAGGTTGATAAAACCAATTATGATAAGAAAGAACAATTACCTGTAACTTTTAACGATGCTCATGCGGCACTACGTGGTTTTGCGAATAGTACGCTTAGTTCATCATTGGTATTATCAGCAGGAATGAATCCGTCATTATATAGCTACATAGCTACGTTTAAAGATTTTTTTCCTGATGAAAATGGGACGCTTAAAAAGAAAGTTATACTTAAAGTTAGCGATTTTAGGTCGGCAATGATACAAGGAAGTTTCCTGGCAAAAAAAGGCATTTGGGTATCGGAATATCGTGTAGAATCCGGTCTTAACTGTGGAGGTCACGCCTTTGCTACCGATGGTTTATTGTTAGGGCCAATTATGGAAGAATTCAAACAGCGCAAGGAAGAGCTTATTGCAACGGCATATCAGCTATTGGTAAAAACGCTTTTGAGTGAAGGTCTTGTAGTACCAAAAGCCCCAATGAATTTAAAGATCACGGTACAGGGTGGTGTTGGTACAGCAGAAGAACACGACTTTTTACTGAATTATTATATGGCAGATTCTGTAGGATGGGGGTCCCCGTTTTTGCTCGTTCCAGAGGCTACATCTACAGATGTGACAACCCGGAAATTACTGGCTGATGCTGGAGAACAGGATTTTTACCGCAGTGCTATTTCGCCTTTGGGTGTTCCGTTTAATACAGTTAATGGAACTACGAATGATCATTTTAAAACAAGCAGGATTAATCAGGGCAAAGCAGGAAGCTCATGTCCTAAAAAACTATTAGCATTAAGTCGTGAATATGATGAACAGGGAATTTGTACGGCATCACGGAAATACCAACAAATAAAACTTAACGAATTGGAATTAGAAAAAGATAGATTAACGCAAGATGCTTTTGAAAAAAAATACGACGCTATCACAGTAAAGTCATGCCTTTGTGTTGGACTGGCCAATGCTTCTTATCTTGAGAATGATATTGCCATAAAAGGCGAGAAACAAGGTGTAGTTATATGTCCTGGTCCTAATATGGCTTATTTTGATAAAGAGGTTACATTATCAGCCATGATCGGCCACATCTATGGTTATGAATCAGTAATTACAGCTAAGAACCGTCCTAATTTATTTATAAAGGAGCTGGGATTATATGTAAATTATATAAAGCAGGAAGTAAATGATATGTTTATTGAAGTAAGTAAAGGGCAGATTAAAAAATGGACAGCTTTTAAAAATAATCTTTTGGATGGAATTCTTTATTATGAAAACCTGTTTGGATCAAATGACTATTTTAAAAATGAAGCAGACGAAATTTTACGAGGACTGGAACGTTACAAAAAAGAATTATCTGATGTGTTAATTCCTGAGACTATAGCTGTTTAACGGAATATTTAATGTGAAATAATAAAAGGCTGTAGTGTAAAACTATAGCCTTTTTAGTTTATTAATATCGGTTATAATAATTCTTTTACCAGATAATTCTATATGTCCTGATTTCTTAAAATCTGAAAGAAGTCTTATACAGCTTTCGGTAGCAGTACCTACCATACCGGCAATTTCTTCACGGGATAGTTTTATTTTAAGGCTGTTATCTGTTTCAACACCAAACGAATCATGAAGGTATACAAGTGTTTCGGCAAGGCGTTGTTTTACAGGTTTTTGCGCCATGTTAACCAAATGGTCGTCGGCTTCTTTAAGGTCACCACAAATGGTTCTCATTACATCCATCGAGAATTTATTATTCTCATTAAAAAATCCCATTATCTCACTTTTGGGGATAAAGCATACTTCCATATCCTCAAGGGCTACAGCAGTAAGGTTAACAGGTTCATCGCTAATCATGGAGCGTTGCCCTAGTAGTTCACCTTTAGTAATAAGCTTTACGATTTGGTCGTTGCCGTTGGTACTTAGTTTGGAAAGCTTGCAAACTCCATCTTTAATACAAAAGATGCCATTTACATTTTCACCTTCACTAAAAATAGCTTCACCTTTTTTAATGATGTAAGACGATTTACAGTCGGCAATTTTGAGCAACTCCTCCTTGTTCAGCGCTTTAAGCGAGCTAAACTCTCTCACTATACATTGTTCACATTTGCTCATAGAAAGTTTTTTTGGGATTATACAAACTTAGTGAATTGTATGATAATTATCATATTTTATCCTTGTTATCTGCACCAACTTTGTCTTAGGTAAATGAGCAGATTATGAGCACGCAAAATTGTTTTCATTGCGGGCTGGGTATTGTAAAAAAAGACGAGATCGTTTTTGACGAAAAATCATTTTGTTGTAACGGCTGTAAAACTGTTTACGAGATTTTTAGCCTTAACGGACTTACAGAGTATTACAATTTTGAAAATGCACCCGGCGCAACTCCGCAAAACATTAAGGGCAAGTATGATTTTTTGAATAACGAAGCTATTGTAAACAGGCTTTTGGATTTTCAGGAAGATACTACCCATATTATTACATTGTATATTCCGCATATTCATTGCAGTTCCTGTATTTGGATATTGGAGAATCTTCACAAACTTCAGCCAGGTATAAGCAGTTCTCAGGTTAATTTTCCAGAGAAAAAAGTCCGTATCATATTTAACCCGGAGAAAACATCAGTTAAACAAATAGTTCACTTACTTAATTCGATAGGTTATGAACCTTATATCAGCCTTGATAATTATGAAAATAGGGTAAAAAGCGTAAGCCGCGATCTTATTTATAAAGCGGGGATCGCCTTTTTTTGCTTTGGTAATGTAATGTTACTTTCATTCCCTGAGTATTTTGAGGTAGAAGAATACTGGCTGGATAATTACAAAGGTTTTTTCCGATGGCTCATTTTTGCATTATCGCTGCCCTCGTTTTTATATTCGGCTAGTGGATACTACACATCAGCTTATAAAAGCTTAAAGTCGGGTATGCTTAATATCGATATTCCTATAGCGCTGGGCTTGATAGTAATGTTTGTTCGTAGTACAGTAGATATAATATTTGGCTATGGGCAGGGCTTTTTCGACAGCCTTACAGGTCTGGTTTTCTTTATGCTGTTAGGGAAGCTATTTCAGCAAAAAACCTATAATTTCCTTTCATTTGAACGCGATTTTAAATCATATTTCCCCATTGCGGTAACTAAAATACTACCTAATCGCACCGAAGTATCTGTTCCTGTATATGATGTTGCAAAAGGCGACAGGCTGTTAATACGCAACCAGGAACTTATTCCTGTAGATGGCATATTGATTAGCGAAAGTATGGATATAGACTACAGCTTTGTTACCGGAGAGGCTGTGCCTATAACAAAAGTATCTGGTGATAAAATATATGCTGGAGGCAGGCAAACGGGAAAGGTTGTTGAGATGGAAGTATTAAGTTCTGTTTCGCAAAGTTATCTTACCCAACTTTGGAGTAATGAGGTTTTTGCAAAAAAAGAAGACAGAAATTATAAAACAATCACCGATACAATTAGCAGGTATTTTACACCATTATTGTTACTTATAGCATTCGTTTCTTTTTCCTATTGGATATTTATAGATACTAATACAGCTTTTAATGTATTTACGGCGGTACTTATTGTGGCTTGCCCTTGTGCATTGGCATTGAGTGCTCCTTTTACATTAGGTAATGTATTGCGTATCATGGGTAATAGGAAGCTGTATCTTAAAAATGCTACTGTTATTGAGCAAATGGCAAAAATTGATACAATTGTTTTTGATAAAACAGGTACCATTACAACCAATAAACAATCTGAAATCGCTTATGAAGGCGATTATATAGATGCAAAAGAACGTGCTTTTATAAAATCCTTATTACGAGGATCTAATCATCCATTAAGTAGAAGATTGTATGACTTTTTACCAACAGCCAGTTTACTTCCTGTTTATGATTTCGAAGAAATTAACGGTAAAGGGATACAGGGTACCATTAATGGATTTTTTATAAAAATTGGATCAGCTTCATTTGTCGGTCATCATAAGGAAAGTAGTAAGCAAACCAATGTACATATTTCGATCAATAGAAATTACTTGGGTAAATATGTTTTTGATAATCAATACCGTGAAGGACTTAGCCAGCTGTTTGGAAACCTTAAAAGTAACTACGAATTAAAAATACTGTCGGGAGATAATGAAGGTGAACGTGAAATACTGCAGCAAATTCTTCCGAAGGGTACAACATTCATTTTTAATCAAAAACCCGAACAGAAACTGGCTTATATAGAGCAACTTCAATTACAGGGTAAAAACGTAATGATGGTTGGTGACGGACTTAACGATGCCGGCGCTTTGGCACAAAGTAATGTAGGTATATCAATATCAGAAAATGTAAATGTTTTTTCTCCTGCCTGCGATGGAATCCTGGATGCCTCGCAGTTTAAAAAGCTAGATTATTTTATGAAGCTTTCTAAAAATACGATTAAAACCATAAAGATGAGTTTCACACTATCACTTCTTTATAACGCGGTAGGATTATCGTTTGCAGTAACCGGAAAACTATTGCCACTAACGGCTGCTATCATAATGCCGCTCAGTACAATAACTATTATAGGTTTTGTAACGATAATGAGCAATTACTACGCAAAAAATAAAATCTAAATAACCACTGTAAAAAGGGATAGTATGACAAATATCATGTTTTATCCTTAAACCCAAACCTAACTTTGTTGGACTTAATTTAAAGAAGTATGAGCGTAATTTATTTATTAATCAGTATCAGTATTATAGTTGCAGTCCTTGCTTTATACGCCTTTATAAGAGCGGTAAAAAACGGGCAGTTTGATGATGACTATACACCCTCTGTCAGAATGCTTTTTGACGATGAAATTAAAAAAACCGAAAACAAAACTAACAACGATTAATTATGGAGATGCAGCAATTTTACTACGACAATAAAATAGTCAAGAAGTTCCTGTATGCAACCATAGTATTTGGTGTAGTAGGGATGCTTGCGGGCTTATTGATAGCATCTATGTATATGTTCCCTAATTTAACCGATGGTGTTTCCTGGTTAAGTTATGGCAGGCTAAGGCCATTGCATACCAATGCAGTTATTTTTGCCTTTGTGGGTAACGCCATGTTTGCCGGAATTTACTATTCGCTACAGCGATTATTAAAAACCCGTATGTATAGTGACTTTTTAAGTAACCTAAACTTTTGGGGTTGGCAGATCATTATTCTTGCAGCAGCGATATCACTTCCAATGGGATATACCTCGTCAAAAGAATATGCAGAACTGGAATGGCCTATAGATATTGGTATTGCACTTATATGGGTAGTATTTGGTATCAACATGATAGGTACTATTTTAAGGAGGCGTGAGCGTCATCTGTATGTAGCAATATGGTTTTACCTTGCTACATTTATTACCGTTGCGATACTACATATTTTTAACAGCCTTGCCATTCCGGTAAGTGCTATGAAAAGTTATTCGGTTTATGCAGGAGTACAGGATGCATTGGTACAATGGTGGTATGGTCATAATGCGGTAGCTTTCTTTTTAACTACTCCATTTTTAGGATTGATGTACTATTTTTTACCCAAAGCAGCTAACCGTCCTGTATATTCTTACCGACTATCGATTATACATTTTTGGTCATTAATATTCATCTATATCTGGGCTGGGCCACACCATCTTTTGTATTCGGCATTGCCGGACTGGGCGCAAAACCTTGGTGTAGCATTCTCTATTATGCTTCTTGCACCATCTTGGGGTGGTATGATAAACGGTTTGTTAACCCTTCGCGGGGCATGGGATAAAGTAAGAACAGATCCTGTACTTAAATTCTTTGTAGTTGCAATTACAGGTTATGGTATGGCAACGTTTGAGGGACCAATGCTTTCGCTTAAAAATGTAAATGCAATTGCCCATTTTACCGACTGGATTGTGGCGCACGTACACGTTGGAGCACTTGCCTGGAACGGTTTTCTTGCCTTTGGTATGATCTATTGGTTAATACCCCGTATGACAAAATCTAAACTATACTCAACAAAACTGGCTAACCTGCATTTCTGGATTGGTACACTGGGTATTATTATGTATGCATTGCCTATGTATGTTGCAGGTTTCGCTCAGGCATCTATGTGGAAACAGTTTAACCCGGACGGTACTCTTAAATATGGTAATTTCCTGGAAACAGTAAAACAAATTATGCCAATGTACTGGATGAGGGCTATTGGCGGAACTCTATTTGTTATTGGATTATTGATACTTGTTTACAATATTATTATGACTGTTAGAAGAGGTAATAAAATAGTAGATGAACTTGCCGAAGCTCCGGCGTTAGAGAAAGTAAGCAGTAAAAGACTAAAAGGTGAAAAATTCCACCCTTGGTTAGAAAGAAAACCAATACAGCTTACTATACTGGCTACAATAGCAGTGCTTATAGGGGGTATTATACAAATTGTACCAACTATAATGGTAAAATCGAATATACCTACAATATCTACAGTAAAACCGTATTCTCCATTGGAGCTTGAAGGTCGTGACCTGTATATAAGAGAAGGCTGTGTAAACTGCCACTCGCAAATGATACGACCATTCAGATCGGAAGTAGAGCGTTATGGTGAATACTCAAAATCGGGTGAATATGTGTATGATCATCCATTCTTATGGGGATCTAAAAGAACGGGACCCGATTTAATGAGAATAGGTGGTAAGTACAGTAACAACTGGCACTTTAACCATATGTGGGACCCGCAAAGTACATCCGAAGGATCGATCATGCCAGCTTATAAATGGCTGTTTGATAATGAGAAAATGGATTACTCCGATACGCAGAAAAAGATGGAAGTAATGGCACAGCTAGGAGTACCTTATACAAAAAAGGATATTGCCAATGCACCAAAATCCATAAGTAAACAGGCAGCAAAGATCCAGGAAAGTCTATATACAGATCCTGACTTTGTAAAAAGCTACGAGCAGAGTAAAAAAGCGGCAGCTGCCAGAGGAGAAGTCTTTGTAGAAATCAGAGACAGAGAAATTACCGCTCTTATTGCTTACCTGCAGCGTATGGGAACTGATATTAAAATTAAGAACACAACTACCGAAAATAAAAAGTAAAGCCATGCTAAAATTTATAAAGCATAATATGGAAACTATCTCTGGAATAGAGCTGTATCCAATAATCTCATTACTCATATTTTTTATCTTTTTTGTGGGACTCTATTTATGGGTATTCTCTTATAAAAAAGATAAGATAAATGAAATGAGCAATATCCCTTTTTCGGGTAAAGAAAATGATATTAATCAATAGTTGAAATAACACATAGGATTATGAAAAAATATTTTCCGGTATATGTAAGGGTACCTTTAATTTTTGCCCTTGTTTTTATGGCATTGGAGTTTTTTATTGATTCTGGCGACAAGCCCGCATTTATACAATACCCTTTGGTATCATTATTTCTTCTTGTATTTATTTTTCTGCAAATAGCAGTAGAAATAGTAGTGTTGGCTATTGATAGAGTAACCTACACTTTACTTACTGAGGAGCAAAAGAAAAAACTTGCGGAAGCAGAAGCGGCAGATTTTAGAGATAGCAAATGGTTTAAAAAATTCAAGGAGTTTTTTGTTAAGGATAAACCTATCGAAGAGGAAGGTACTATATTACTCAATCATGATTATGACGGTATACATGAATTAGATAATGTTTTGCCGCCATGGTGGACAAAATTATTTTATGCCAGTATCATTTTTGCAATAGTGTATATAGCCAAATACCACATTTTTGATTATGATGATCAGGCAAAAGAGTTTGAGAAAGAAATGGCCGAAGCCCGAATTGCAGTTGAAGAATATAAAAAAACAGCTAAAGACCTTATCGATGCTAATAGTGCAACACAACTCACAGAGCCTTCAGATTTGGCGGCCGGTAAAAAAGTATTCGAAATGAATTGTGCTGCCTGCCACAGACAGGACGGAGGAGGAGGTATAGGCCCAAACCTTACTGATGATCATTGGATTTTGGGTGGAGGTATTAAAAATGTATTCCATACAATTACAGAGGGCGGACGTGATGGTAAAGGTATGGTAGCGTGGAAAGGAACATTAAAACCATCCGAAATACAATTGGTAGCCAGTTATATATTGTCATTAAAAGGCTCTAATCCTAAAGATGCTAAACCATCTGAAGGTGAAATTTGGAAAGAAGAAGCTACAGAAAAAGCAAATGATAAGCTCGCAATAAAATAATAGCTAATGTCAAAAATGCAGGACGAAGCGTTCCGGGATAGTATCGGAACTATAAATGAAGATGGTAAAAGACAATGGGTTTTTCCTAAAAAGCCATCGGGTAAGTTTTATAAATATAGAAAAATAGTAAGCTGGGGATTACTTGCTTTCCTGGTTCTTGCACCCTTTATAAAGATAAACGGGAATCAGTTTTTGTTATTCAATGTAATAGAAAGAAGGTTCAATATTTTCGGATTCCCTTTTTGGCCGGAAGATTTTCACCTGTTCGTTATCTCGATGCTTATAGGAGTAGTGTTTGTAGCCTTATTTACTGTGGTTTTTGGCCGTATATTTTGCGGATGGATATGCCCCCAGACTATTTTTATGGAAATGGTTTTCCGACGTATTGAATACTGGATTGATGGTGATAGGGGAGCTCAAATAAAACTTGACAAACAAGAATGGAATACTGAAAAAATAAGGAAACGATTGCTTAAATGGTTTGTGTTTTTCATTATCTCTTTTGGCATTGCTAATGTTTTTCTAGCCTATTTATCGGGTAGTGATAAGTTGTTTCAGATGATAGAGCAAGGACCTCAGGGAAACTGGGGGACACTTATAGCCTTATTGATATTTACGGCAGTATTCTATTTTATCTATGTATGGTTTAGGGAGCAGGTTTGTATAATTGCCTGTCCATACGGAAGGTTACAAGGGGCATTGCTGGATGATAAATCGATTATTGTTGCTTATGACCATGTAAGAGGAGAAAGAGAATCCGGTCGTGGTAAAATGATTAAGAATGAAGATCGTACTCTTTCAGGAAAAGGGGATTGTATCGATTGTAAGTTATGTGTACATGTTTGCCCTACAGGTATAGATATTCGTAATGGTACACAATTGGAGTGTATTAACTGTACCGCTTGTATAGATGAGTGCAATACAGTAATGGATAAAGTAGGATTACCTCAGGGGCTTATTCGTTATGCAAGTGAAGATGAAATTACCAAGAAAGCGAAGTTTGTATTTACGTCAAGGATGAAAGGATACACAGCCGTGCTGGCTATTCTTACTGGTGTATTTATAGGTATGTTGTTTTTAAGGAATGAAGTAGAGGCTACAGTACTGCGCTTGCCTGGACAGTTATTTGAGCATAAAGGCGAGAATATAAGCAATGTATTTACCTATAAGATCATTAATAAAACAACTAAGGATTTTAATGATGTTCACTTTAAGCTGGCAAATCCGGAGGGAGAAGTAAAAACGGTAGGTACATCACACTTTAAAGTACTAAAAGAAGGAATGGTATCGGGAACATTGTTTGTTGAAATTAATCCGGTAGTATTGGAGGGTGATAAAACTAAAATAACCCTCGAAGTATATAATGGCGATAAGCTTATCGAGACCGAAACTACAAATTTTTTAGGGCCGAGAAATTTTAATTAAAATTAAATTATCATGAAAATACATTGGGGTACAGGAATAGTAATTGCATTTGCGCTGTTTATGGCTTTTATATTGTTTTTTGTTTTTAAGGTGCAGAGCGATAGTAAGTATGATAATGAACTCGTGGTAGAAGAATACTACAAGCAGGAGCGAAGCCTGCAGGGACAGCTTGATAAGGAGCAAAACTCGGTTGACTTAGTACATAAATTAGAAATTGAAAACAATCCGGATGCTATTAAAATAACATTCCCGGAAGAATTTGATATAAAAAAAATAAAAGGTAAAGTATCCCTTTACAGGCCGTCTGACCAAAAGCTTGATTTTGAAACCCCAATTTCATTATCAACTCATCATTTGCTCATACCTAAAAGTGATTTGGCTGGCGGCCGATGGGATATTACTATAGACTGGCAGTATAAGGGCACCGGATATATAAATAAAAAGATGCTTAATCTTTAAGTCTATTATCTCAATTCTAAAATCTAAAAAATGCTTTACTCTGCATTTATATTAGGACTACTATCGAGCCTGCACTGCATTGGTATGTGTGGACCGATTGCTATGATGTTACCTGTAGACAGAAATGATCCGGCAAAAAAAACACTTCAGATATTCACATACCATATAGGAAGGTTAACCGCCTACAGCACATTAGGATTAGTGTTTGGTATAATGGGGAAAGGATTATATCTGGCAGGCCTTCAGCAGGAAATGTCTATTATAGCTGGAATCATAATGATATGTATAGTAATGATTCCTGAACGATTGTTTTCAAAATATAATTTTTCCAAACCTGTATATAAAATTATCTCGAAAGTTAAAACAGGGCTGGGAGCACAGTTTAGGAAAAGGAGCTATAAAGCACTGTTTATTACGGGACTTTTAAATGGATTTTTACCTTGCGGACTTGTATATGCTGCATTATTTGGAGCTATAGCCATGCAAAGCGAAATGCTTGCTACTTTATATATGCTACTTTACGGATTAGGAACTGTACCTTTAATGAGCGCCGTTGTTTATGCATCTGCATTACTTAAAAACCCATTACGAAACTCATTCAGCAAAATTATTCCTTATGCAGCAGTTTTTATAGGTATGCTATTTATTGTTAGGGGGCTCGGATTGGATATTCCTAATCTTTCTCCCGGAAATCTTAGCCTTTTTGTACAGGAAGTACCTAATTGTAAATAATATTTAAAGTTAATTAATAATAAAACAGCCCCGCATTACGGGGCTGTTTTGGTTGTTTGTCAAAACAAATTAAATGGTCATCGAAAACAACTTAGTTTCTGGAGCTTTGCGTTTTAGTCTCAAATCAAAAGCCATACAGATGTTACGCACAAAGGGTTTACCTTCTTCGGTTACTGTAATACGGTTTTTTTGAAGTTCTAACAAACCATCTTTTTCCATTTCTTTTAAGTCTATCAAAACATCGGGTAATTCATTAAAGTATTCTTCTTTTTTATTCCATGATGTTTCAAAGCGACACATAATATTTAAGATATGTTTTCTTATGATTAGGTCTTCTTCTGTAAGTAAGTGTCCTCTAAAAACAGGAAGTTCATTTTTTTCGATGCGATTGTAATAATCCTCCAATGTTTTTTCGTTTTGGGCAAAGCTATACCAGCTATCACTTATGGATGATACACCAAGTCCTATCATAAGCTGAGTTTTTGATGAGCTGTAACCCATAAAATTGCGATGAAGATCTCCACTTTTATAAGCAGTATACAGACTATCGGTTTCTAAAGCAAAGTGATCCATGCCAATTTCCCTGAATCCTTTTTCTTCCAGTATTTTTTTACCAACTTCATACAGCATTCTTTTTTCATTGTCTTTAGGTAGGTTGGTTTCGCTAAAGCCTCTTTGTCCACTGCCTTTAATCCAGGGGACGTGAGCATAGCTATAAAAAGCAAGCCGGTCTGGGTTTAATGATTTTGTTTTTTCGATGGTATCAATAATACTTTCTAATGTTTGAAATGGCAATCCAAAAACAAGATCATGGCTAATAGAAGTATAACCAATTTCTTTTGCCCATAAGGTTACTTTTGCCACATTATGGAATGATTGAACTCTATTAATACTTTTTTGTACTTTCTCATTATAATCTTGGACACCAAGACTCACTCTTCTAAATCCAAGATCATACAATTTTTGAAGATGTGCCCTTGTGGTGTTGTTAGGATGTCCTTCAAAACTAAATTCATAATCAGGCGCTTTTATGGCTCTGTCGAAAATACCATTTATAAGGATCTCAAGATTTTCAGGACTAAAAAACGTAGGTGTGCCACCTCCCAAATGCAATTCTTTTATCAAAGGTTGTTGAGGTAATAGGTCGCAATACATAGCCCATTCGTTAAGAACGGCAGTTATATAAGCGGTTTCCACTTCGTGTCTTCGTGTTACACGTTTATTACAACCACAAAATGTACACATGCTTTCACAAAACGGTAAATGAACATATAGACTGATACCGTTCGGTATGTTACTTTCCTCAAAGGCCTTGAGAAATGATTTTTCCCAGTTGCGGGAAGAAAAGTTATTATTATCCCAATATGGAACAGTAGGATAACTGGTATATCTGGGGCCCGGAACATTATATTTTTGTACGATTGAAGTTTCCATGAGATCATTTTTTCTTTAGCCAAAGTTATTGGTATGGCTTCGGGCAAAAAATGATAAAAGTCATACGACAATAAGTAACCAGCATTTTATTAGGTAGAAATGGTTATTTATTTAACTTAGTTTCCAATTACAAAATCAGCATATGAATAGTATAGTTGTATTAAGAGTGGCGGTAGCTATTATTTTGTTAACCCATAGTGTATATGGAATGTTTAATAATGGCATAAATGATTTGGTAATTTATATTTAAATCAGATAGGTTTTGCACCGTTTGGAATACCACTTGCCTGGACAATAAAGCTATCACATGTAGTTTGTGCCATTTTACTACTATGTAATAAATTTGTAAAGCCAGCATCTGTTATTACTATTCTGATATTGATTGCAGGTATTATTTTAGTCCATTTTAAAGAAGGCTGGTTTGTGGTAGGAGGAGGAAGAAATGGCATAGAATATAACTTTTTGCTTATTTGTGTTTTGTTTGTAATTATGTATCCAAATGGCATAGGTAAAAAGAATGTTTCTTCACTATAACATTAAACACTTTGTTTTTTATTTAATATTTGAGGCAGGGCTTTCATTTACAAGGGATTCACTTAAAAATAATCATAAATTTCAGTGTAATTATCGGGTTGTGTTTTTTGTATTTTTTTAACAAAAAACAACTTATTTTTTATATTTATCAAATTGTTAAGTATTTGTAAAACTATATGTTATAACTATAGATAAAACTTATTAAATTTGTTAAATTGTAGATATTGTGATTTTAAATTAAAATACTGTATAAATCATAATGATTAGTAATATTGTAGTATTTGTGTAAAAATGTTATTATTGATTTAAATTTAAAGTACTGTCTCAATGCTTTTTTAGAGTATTATTAATTAATAAGGATTACGGTTAATATTCAAATTATGAATAATATTATAACAAATACAATAACTGCAGATTTTTTTATAAGCATATTTTATATGCTAATTATATCATATCAAAATTTAATTACTGTCCGGGAAAGGATGCTAAAATAATACCCCGAAATTTTATAGTACAAGAATTAAGGTAATACTTGCTTTAAAATATTTTGTAGAGACGAAGTATAGTGAGATAAACTGATACCTAAATACTAAGGTTTACAGTTTAGGATATATGTTTTGCTTTTAATATTAATGTAAAGGCATAAAAAATGAATATTTCACAGGATTACATTTTTAAACACATTTTGGCTAATAAATTAATTGACATCTTTTAAACTTAATATTTACTGCAAATGAATAGCATAATTTTTAAAAAGCTTTTTTTAGGTACTTTTTTTCTATTAATAATGTCATCTCAAAGTTTTGCTAGCAGCCTGGAAGAGGATGCTAAAAAAGAATGCAGAGAGCTTTTAACGAAAGGACAAAAGTATGCATCTGAAGGAAATTATCCCAAAGCATTAGAGTATTTTGCCAAATCTGAAATTATAGGTGAAAAACATCTTTATAACAATGAACTTTTTGTTATAAAGATTTCTACTGGGCAGGCATACAAAAACATATCGAATTTTGGTGATGCATTACGCTATTATATGGAAGCTTTAGAAATAGCTAAAAAAGTACCAGATTTAAGAGAAAAAAGTGTATTAGTATATGATTATATAGGAACTATATATAATGAGGAAAAGGATTATGACTTAGCTTTAGATTATCATAAACGAGCATATAGTGGAGCCAAAGAAATTAAATTAGATGTGTTACAGCTTGTATCGGGAATTAATATTTCTGATGTTTACAATAAACTTGGAGATTTTAAACAGGCGCAAAAATACCTGATGGAAATAAAACCATTGCTAAAATCTGAATTACATAAACAGTATTGGAATATCAATTATGCTGAAAGTCTTTTTTTGGAAGGTAAGGTAACTGAAGCAAGAAAAATTGTTGAAAGTGTATTAAAACTTACTAATGAAAAAAAACTAAAAAGAGCAGAAGATGATCATTGTTATACTTGTATTGTTGAACTCTTATCAAAAATCTATGATAATCAGAATAATATGGATCTTGCAATTTTATATGCAAAAAAAGGATTAAAGCATGTTGTTCAATTACAAAAAAGAATTGATCTGTATGAGCAATTGTCGAAATTTCATTTAAAAAAGCAACAACCAATTATTGCCTTTCAGTATAAAGATTCGGTTGTGTTGGCTAAAGATTCATTGTCTGAAATAATTAAGAGAGGGCTTTTTGAAACCAATAAGGTCAAATTAAAAATAAGGGATTATCAAACTGAAGCTAAGCATCATAAAGAGAACCAGGAAGCCGAACGGAAACTGTTTATTGTTGTAATTATTTTATGTCTGCTTATATTTTTCTTTATTTATCGGGCATTAAAAAACAGAATAATTAAACAAAGGCAAGAGAAGATTATTTCTGAAAACAAGAAAAAAATTATTGATCTGGAACTGGAAAGACTAAAAAATAATGTAGCAGAGAAGAATAAAAAATTAAGCGCTAAGGCCTTATATCTTTCAGGCAGGAATGAACTTATAGAGGAAGTTATAGATTCTCTTAATGAGGTTCCGGCAATTACATTAAATAGAAATGTAACCAATCATATTAAAACACTTAAAAACCACCTTAGGGTAGATGATGAATGGGATGATTTTATTAATTACTTTGAGCAGGTTAACCCTAACTTTTTAAAAGCATTACAAAGTAAACACCCTCAACTTACTGCTTCAGATATTCGTTTTATTTGTTACATGTATATGAATTTGGATGTGAAAGAGATCAGTACTATTTTTAATATTACGGTAGAAGCTACTAAAAAACGTAAACAACGTATTGCGAAAAAAATGGATATAGATATGGATACTATGCACGAGTACCTTTTAAAAATGACCTAAGATTTACCGTATTTATTTTCCGCTTTAAATATTTATAATTGTAGCCATGAAAAGCAATAAGATCATTAGAATTCTTCCCTTTTTATTTCTTCTTTTTGTTGCTAAACAGGTATATGCACAAAATAAGGATATAAATACCGATGAGTATTGCATGGAGTTAATAGGTAAAGGAATAACGGCTTTTAATAAAAGTGAATATGCCCTTTCTATTAAATATTATACAGAAGCTGAGAATATTGCAACACAAAATCAATGCTTTTCAAAGCTTTTTGATGCAAAAAATGGAATTGGTGCAGTAAATGAAAGACTCTCTAATTATGGAGAAGCGATGAAATATTATAATCAGGCAATTAATATAGCTACTAAGAAGTTGAAAGGTGGAGAGAGATTATTGCCATTAATTTATAATAACATTGGTGTTCTGTACTCTAAAGAAAAAGATTTTAAAAATGCATTAATTTATTTTAATAAATCTTTTCCTCTTTCTGATGATTATGAAAAAACGCTCTTAGGAATAAATATGTCTGATTTGTATACAAAAACAGGTAAGCCTAAGGAGGCAAAAATGTATTTGGAAAGAATTAAAAAACTACCAATGGAAAAAAGAATTGAACAGATCTGGAGAGTAAATTTTGCAGATGCTTTATTTGTAGAAGGAAAGTTAAGAGAGGCTAAGGAAATACTACTTAAATTATTATTTGAAGTTAATCCTAAAGATGATATTGTTTATGGGGGTATATCAAAAGTTTTATCAAAAATTTATGCTGGACAAAATGATATAATTAATGCAATTGAGTTTGCTGAAAAAGGATTACAAAGCACTAATGAAATAAAAGAAAGAACTGAATTTTATGAGATACTGTCTAAACTATATCTAAAAAAAGATGATTATAACAATGCATTTAAATATAAAGATTTATTATTAGGAGCAAAAGATTCATTATCAAAATCTATAAATAGTGAACTTTTGGAGGCAACCAAAGCTAAATTACAAATACATGATTATCAAGCCGAGGCTAAACATCATAAGGAAACACAAAAAGCTGAACGCAACTTATTTATTATAATTATTATTTTATGTTTGAGTTTGTTCTTTTTTATTTACAGAGGATTAAAAACCAATTTTATAAAACAAAAACAAGAGAAAATTATTTCTGAAAATAGCCAGAGAATAGCAGATATGGAAATGGAGAGTCTTAATAATAATTTAGCAGAAAAAAACAGAAAGCTAAGTGCTAACGCATTATACCTTTCAGGTAGAAATAAACTCATTGAAGAAATAATAAATTCCTTAATGGAAATTCCTGCTATAAATTTTAATGAAAAGGCTATTGGTCATATTAAAACGCTCAAAGAACATCTAAGGGTTGACGAAGAATGGGATGATTTTCTTATTTATTTTGAGCAGGTTAATCCTGACTTTTTGAAAACTTTACAAAATGAAAACTTTCAATTTACTGCTTCAGAAATTCGATTTATTTGCTACATGTACATGAACTTGGATATGAAAGAGATCAGTAGTATTTTCAATATAACGATCGAAGCAGCTAAAAAGAGAAAACAACGTATCGCAAAAAAATTAGATATAGATATGGATTTAATGCATGAGTACCTTTTAAAAATAGCTTAATGATACTCATTTTATTTTTGCTTATAAACATAACAAATGGGCCGATTTTATAAATTCAATTTTAATACCCGATGTAATGAGTAATACAATTTTAAAAAAACTTTTTACAATTATATTTATTTTACTGGTTTGGCCAAGTGCTATTTATGCTAAGGATAAACCTTTGAAAGGAGCAATTGAATTTGACAAATTAAACAGTCTTGGCGAAAAAGCATATAAAGAGGGGAATAATTCTGAGGCAATCAAAAATTTTACAAAAGCAGAATTTATTGCACAGAAAAATAATTTAATAAGGCATGATATTGTCGCTAAATTTAATATAGGCAAAGTGTACTCGCAAATATCCAATTTTGGAGAAGCATTAAAATATTATTTACAGGCACTAAATATTGCAAATAAACATGTAGAATTAAAAGATGTACGTTTGACAATACTTTCAAACATAGGAGGTTTATATGAAAATGAAAAAGACTATGAGTCAGCTTTAAAATATCTTAAAAAAGCATACACAGAAGCAGAAGAAATAAAATCGTCATATAATAGTTTTCTTTCCGGGATAAATATTTCTGATATTTATAATCATATGGACAATTATAAAGAAGCCCGTGTATATCTTAATGAAATTAAAGGTATTTCTGTGTCTAAAGAACTCGAACTGGTATGGTATGTAAATTATGCTGAAAGCTTTTTTGTTGAAGGACGTATTGACAAAGCTCAAAAAATAATGGAAGATGTTTTAAAATCGGTAGATAGTAAAAATGAAAAAAGCTGTTATTTATGCGTAGTAAATTTGTTATCTAAAATTTACGAAAAGAAAAATAAACTTGATAAAGCTATATATTATGCTAAAATTGGTTTAGAGAATAGTCATTCAATAGGGGATAGTATAGAATCGTATGAAATGCTATCCCAATTATATTTTAAAAAAAAGGATTATGATAATGCATTTAAATATAAAAACTTATTACTAAGTGAGAAAGATTCTTTGTCGGCATCTATGAACAGAAGCCTTTTTGAGACTAACAAGGCTAAATTAAAAATAAAAGACTATCAGGCAGAAGTTAAACACCATCAGGAAAAACAAAAAGCAGAAAGGGACTTATTTATCATTATAATTATTTTGTGCTTATGTATGTTCTTTTTTATTTATAGGAGTTTAAGAAATAGATTAATAAAACAAAAGCAGGAAAAAATTATTACAGAAAACATTCAAAAAATAGCAGATCTTGAAATGGAAAATCTTAATAATAATATTGCTGAGAAAAACAGGAAACTAAGCGCTAATGCCTTATACCTTTCAGGGAGAAATGAACTGATTGAGGAAATTATAGACTCTCTTAGTGATGTTCCTGCTATAAATCTTAATCCAAATGCTACCAGTACTATTAAAAATCTTAAAAACCATCTTAAGGTTGACGATGAATGGGATGATTTTATTACTTATTTTGAGCAGGTTAACCCGGATTTTTTAAAAGCATTGCAGAATGAGCACTTTCAATTTACAGCTTCAGAAATTCGTTTTATTTGCTATATGTATATGAATTTAGATATGAAAGAGATTAGTGCTATTTTCAATATAACAATCGAAGCTGCTAAAAAACGAAAGCAACGTATCGCAAAAAAATTAGATATAGATATGGATGCTATGTATGAGCATCTTTTAAAAATGGCCTAGAAATACCAGTTTATTTCTTGCATATATGTAATTACCACCCTGATTTTATAATTCAAATTTAATACCTGTTATAATGAATAGTAGCGCTACAGTAAAAATGTTATTTATAGGTTTATTGCTTCTTTTTGTTGCAAGTTTTCAGGGTTATGCAAATTCTCGAAAAACAGATGCGCTGAAAGAATACGATAGTCTCAATACTCTAGGTAAAAGTGAAGCTACGAAAGGTAATTATATTAAGGCGATAGAATATTTTACCAATGCAGAATTGATAGCAGAAAAGAACCAATTTACATTTGAGTTGGCTCAGATAAAATGTAATATAGGAGTTGCTTACAGATATATTTCCAATTATGGCGAAGCTATGAAATATTATCTTGATGCCTTAGAAATAACCGAAGCGAATCCTAAATTTAAAGAACTTACTTTAAGGCTGCTATCTAATGTCGGCACGTTATATACTGTAGAAGAGAATAATAAAGCAGCATTAGAGTATTATTTAAAAGCATACAGTATAGCCAAAGAAATAAAATCAAACTTTAATCAGATTTTTTTAGTTATAAATATCTCCGATGCCTATAATGGACTGGGTGATTTTGAAAAATCCAGATATTATTTAGATGAAATTAAAGCTATACCAAAAGAAAAAATATATGAGGAGATTTATAATGTTAACTATGCTGAGAGCTATTTTGTAGAGGGGAACTTAAATAAGGCTCAGGAGATTATGGAAAATGTTTTCAAATCGATTGATGAAAATAAATGTATTTGTTACTCCTGTATGGCAGAGTTATTGTCGAAAATTTATGCCCGTCAAAATAAAACCGATCTCGCTATTTTATATGCTAAAAAAGGTCTGAATAATCCTCGGGAACTAAAGGACAAGATTAATTTGTATAATCAGCTTTCTGGCTTATACCTGAAGGATAAACAATATAACCTTTCGGTACAATATAAAGACTCGGTTATTTTAGCAAAAGACTCTCTTTCAGCACTGGCAAACAGGGGACTTTTCGAAACGAATAAGATGAAACTTAAAATTAAGGATTACCAAAACGAAGCAAAGTACAATAAGGAAAAGAGAGAAAAATACGAATCGGAAAGAAAGCTATTCATTATAGGGATTTTGTTTAGTTTATTGCTGTTCTTTTTTGTTTACAGAAGCCTAAAAAACAGGATTATTAAGCAAAAACAGGAAAGAATTATAGCTGAGGATCTACAAAAAATTATTTCCATGGAGATGGAGAGCTTAAAGAATAATATTGCCGAAAAAAACAAGAGACTGAGTGCTAAAGCTCTATATCTTTCGAACCGTAAAGAGCTTATAGAAGAAGTTATAAACGCTCTTTCCCAAATGCCTCAGATTACCCGCAATAAGGAAGTATTTGATTATACCAAAACTCTTAAAAGCTACGTAAAGACAGATGAAGAATGGGATGATTTTATTAATTACTTTGAGCAGGTAAATCCTGAGTTTTTAAAAAATATTACCATAAAATATCCTGATATCTCTACATCCGACCTTCGTTTTATTTGTTATGTCTACATGAATTTAGATATAAATGAGATTAGTGCGATTTTTAATATAACAATTGAAGCAGTTAGAAAACGAAAACAACGTATCGCAAAAAAATTAGATATAGATGTGGATGAGATGTATGAACATCTTTTAAAAATGACCTGATAATATCTATTTCTGTAAAATAAGGCAGTGTAACTATCACTCCAATTTAATAATTCAATTTTAACACCTGTTGTAATGAATAGTAGCACCAAAGTAAAAATCTTGTATATAAGTTTATTGCTCTTTTTTGTTGCAAATTTTCAGGTGTTTGCAAATTTTCAACAAAAAGATGCTGCGGAAGTATGTAATAATTTCCATATGGCTGGCCAAAAAGAAAATGAGAAAGGAAATTATATTAAGGCTATAGAATGCTATACAAAAGCAGAATTAATAGCGAAAGAAAACCAGTTGAATGATCAGTTGGTTCAGATAAAATGTAGTATGGGGGTTGCCTATTCGAATATTTCCAATTACGGAGAGGCCATGACATGTTATATTGAAGGCTTGGAAATAATTGAGGGTAATCCAAAAATAAAAGAGCTTTCTTTAAGATTGCTATCTAATATTGGTGTTTTATATGTAGCTGAAGAAAATTATAAAGAAGCCTTAGAATATTTTTTAAAAGGATATAGTGTCGCCAAAGAGATCAAGTCACCTATTGGTCAGTTATTTTTAGGAATAAATATTTCTGATGTTTATAATAAATTGGGTGATTTTGAAAAAGCAAGATATTACCTGAATGATATTAAAGATATACCAAAAGAAGAAAGGTTTGTACAGTTTTGGAATGTAAACTATGCAGAAACCTTTTTTGTAGAAGGAAAAGTAAAAAAGGCACAAAAGATTATGGAAGGTATTTTCCAATCGGTCGACAGAAAAAATACAAATTCTTGTTACGTGTGCGTGGTAGAATTATTATCAAAAATTTACGAACGCCAAAATAATATCGATCTTGCTATTTCGTTTGCCAAAAAAGGGCTAGATAATACACAGGAGCTAAGACATCGTATTAATTTATACGATCAACTTTCGGGCTTATACCTACGAAATCAACAATATAACACTTCACTACAATATAAAGACTCGATTATTTTAGCCAAAGATTCTCTTTCGGCGTTAGTGAATAGAGGGCTTTTTGAGACAAATAAAATGAAGCTTAAAATTAAGGACTACGAAAGTGAAGCAAAAAACAATAAAGAAAAAAGAGAAAAGTACGAATCGGAAAGAAAGTTGTTCATCATAGGGATTTTATTTAGTTTATTACTGTTCTTTTTTATTTACAGAGGCCTTAAAAATAGGATCATCAAACAAAAGCAGGAAAAAATAATAGCAGAAAACCAGCAGAAGATTGTTTCTCTTGAAATGGAAGGGCTAAAGAATAACATGGCCGAAAAAAACAGGAGCCTGAGTGCCAAAGCGCTATACCTTTCGAGCCGTAATGAGCTTATTGAAGAAATAATAAATGCTCTCTCCCAAATGCCTCAGATAACCCGTAACAAGGAAGTATCTGATTATATGAAAACCCTTAAAAGTTACTTAAAGACTGAGGAGGAATGGGATGATTTTATTAGTTATTTCGAAGAGGTTAATCCTGAATTCTTAAAAAAGATTACCCTAAAGCATCCTGATGTTTCTACATCCGATCTTCGTTTTATTTGTTACGTATACATGAACCTTGATACAAGGGAAATAGGTAATATATTTAATATTACTTATAATGCTGCGCGAAAAAGAAAAATAAGGATCAAGGAAAAAATGGGTATAGATAACGATGATTCATTATACGAATACTTGCTCACAATCTCAAATTCATAATTTTTTAAAGGAACTGTTTTTAAAAAGTTCTATTTTTTTAAGTTTTATGCTTAAAATAACATTGTTTTTTCTTAAAATATAATATGTTAAAATAATTTGATTGAATTGTTTGTAAATGCTAATAAAATATGGGGTTTACAGTTATAAGTTTAATAACAAAATGTGTTTAGGCCGCTTTTTTCCAGAGGCCAGGCCGCTTATTTCTGCCTTATTTTTAGGTAAGTATGGCGTTAATTGCCAAAATTTGTGTTAGGATAATTTTAAGAAAATAGTATCCTTTTTTCTAAACTAATCATAACTAATTTTAAACATGAAAAAAACTTTACTACTTAAAACAATTACATTTTTATGTCTTTTGTTTAGTTCCATTTTGAACGCGCAATGGCAAAATGGACTTTGGACAGAAAAACAAGCTTACAACTGGTGTTTTGGAGATTACGTAGGTCTGGAGTTTAACTCAGGTAGCCCATTACCTTTTCCTAATGTACAATGTAATGGGGAAGAAGGTTCTGCAGTGATGTCAGACAGCAACGGGCAACTGATGTTTTACGCATCTGGCGGCAATAATCCTTCAAATTATTCAGCAGTATGGAACAAAAACCATGAGTTTATGGTAAACGGAACTGATTTGCTAGGTGACGCAAGCTCAACACAATTTGGTGTTATTGTTCCCAAACCCAATAATCCCAATATCTATTATCTTTTTACTACATCCATACCTTATGGGCTTATATATTCGGAGATAGATATGAGTCTTGATGCAGGAAATGGAGCAGTAACAGAGAACAAAAATATTGTACTCAATGAAAATGCTAAGATTGAAAAAATCACATCAGTGCATCATGCGAACGGTAAAGATATTTGGGTGATCTCACACCTGATGGGAAGTAATGAATTTTTGGCTTATTTGGTTACCGAAACAGGCATATCAGTACCGGTAGTTAGTGCCACCGGTTTTTTTTATCCTGATTCTGATTCTGGCTGGGTTGGTTTGGACTATTCTACTACTCAGTTAAAAATCTCTCCTAATGGAACAAAATTGGCAGCGGCTACACTTGGACTTATGAACAGTGCGGTTAAGGGGGTTCAGGTTTTTGATTTTAATAATGAAACTGGGGTAATATCAAATCCGATATTTTTAGGAGAGGCATTTTTAAATCCGGTATATGGTGCAGAATTTTCTCCTAATAATAGATATGTATACGCTGCCGAATACGTTACTTTTTTCACCCCGGATATTAGAATACTTCAGTTTGATCTGGATGCCGGAGATGAAGATGCAATTAATAATTCGGCAATCATTGTAGGTAGTTTTTCTGCTCCTCTTGATGATTATCTTATATGTGGAGGTATACAGTTAGGACCCGATGGTAAAATTTATGCTATTGCTGCCGGTACTTTGAGTAGTATGGGAGAAGATGCTACTACGATGAATGTCATTAATTATCCTAACAATGGAGGAATGGGGGCTGGAGCAGGGTTTGAAGAAAATACAGTTGAATTAGGAGGTGTAGTAATAAAAAGAAGTAAGATTGGACTACCAACATTTATTCAGAGCTATTTTGAGTCGGGTATTTTATACGAAGGGAATAATTGTTTTGGTGAGGAAATTGTATTTTCCACTATACGAATACCTGGTATAACCGCTATAACCTGGGATTTTGGCGATCCGGATAGCGGTGCTGCAAATACTTCAACCGTAATAGGAGCAACGCATGTTTTTAGTGGTCCGGGTACATATACGGTAACAGCAAGTATTACCAGTAATGGAGCAATACAGACAGCTACCACAGAAGTTACTATTATTGAATTACCTAAAGCAGTGGCTCCTGCAACAGAACTTTTAAATCAATGTGCAGATATTAATGGTAATACTATTTTTAATCTTTCAGAATTTACCACAACTATTCTTGATGGACAGGATACTAATATTTTCTCATTAGCTTATTTTGCAACCGATGCAGACCGTATAGCAAACAATCCAATAACAGACCTTTCGAACTTTACAACAGCCGGACAAACCATTTATGCGGTTGTATCAAATTCAGAAACGGGTTGTAAAAAAGTATTACCATTAAATCTTGTAGTAAATTCATTACCATTAGTTATTGTTCCTGCAACTGTGGAACAGTGTAGCGATTTGGCAGGCAATTCTGTTTTTAACTTGAAAGAACAGGATGCGGTTATATTGAATGGTCAAAATCCTCAGGTTTTTACAGTTACCTATTTTACCGATGCTGAAATGACGAATGCTATTGGTCAACCGGAAAGTTTTACATCAGCCGGACAAATCATTTATGCAATAGTAACAAATTCAGAAACAGGCTGTCAGACAGCATTATCTTTAAACCTTAAGGTTCTTCCATTACCAGTAGTAACCACTCCTGCAAATATTGAGCAATGTGGTAATTTGGCAGGTACTTCTGTTTTCAATCTGAGGAGTCAGGACATAGTTATACTTAATGGACAAAATCCTAACGATTTTACGATTACTTATTTTATGGATGCGGCAATGACAGATGGTATTGGTCAGCCGGAAAATCATACTTCTGCCGGACAAACTATTTATGTTAAAATAAGTAATGTCGTAACAGGTTGTTCGTCTGCTGTATCTTTTGATATGGTTGTAACAGAAGTAGACTTAATTTCTGAGGAACTCATTGTGGAAGGCTGCCCACCGTTTAATATTGAGCTTATTCTTTCAGAATTACCGGCAGATCTTATTGTGAAGTTTTATCCAACAGAACAGGATGCATTAAATAGTACAAATGCTATTGTTGATACAGAAAATTACCGACCAGTAGCTGGCATTGATAAAGTATATGTTGTAGCTACAAATATTGAAGGATGCCAAAGTGTTGATGAATTACAATTAAAATATACAGGTTGCATTATACCAAAAGGGATTTCTCCAAACGGTGACGGCATGAATGATACATTTGATCTGTCAGCATTTGGTGTTACACATTTAGGTATTTTTAATCGTTACGGTAAGGAAGTCTATACCCAGGATAATTATACCGATCAATGGCACGGGCAGGCAAATAACGGAAATGAATTACCAACAGGTACTTACTATTATATAATAGAACTTATAGGAGGTGATAAAAAAACAGGGTGGGTATATATAAATAGAATGAATTAGGATTATAAGGTTGCCTGAAAAGTAATTTTAATAACACTTTGTCATGTTGAGCGTAGTGCAACGAAGTCGAAGAACCTCATTCACAAATAGCAATCGTGGATTTCCCCTTCTTTGGAGGGGTGACCGAAGGTCGGGGTGGTTTATACTTACAGTTCATTGCAAACGAAATGAAATGGAGTGAAGCAATCGCAAAGACAATTATGTATAACTTGTTTCTTACTGTCATTCAGAGCGTAGTGCAACGAAGTCGAAGAACCTTATTCACAAATAGCAATCGTGGACTTCCCCTTCTTTGGAGGGGTGACCGAAGGTCGGGGTGGTTTATACTTACAGTTCATTGCAAACGAAATGAAATGGAGTGAAGCAATCGCAAAGACAATTATGTATAACTTGTTTCTTACTGTCATTCAGAGCGTAGTGCAACGAAGTCGAAGAACCTTATTCACAAATAGCAATCGTGGACTTCCCCTTCTTTGGAGGGGTGACCGAAGGTCGGGGTGGTTTATACTTACAGTTCATTGCAAACGAAATGAAATGGAGTGAAGCAATCGAAAAGACAATTATGCATAACTTGTTTCTTACTGTCATTCTGAGCGTAGTGCAACGAAGTCGAAGAATCTCAAACAATCCTGAGATTTGCTTTATAAGTCGGCTTCCAATCTCAAGTCTCGACAATATTGTATTTCGCTCGGAATGACACTTTTGAAACAATCTTTTGATTATTTAAAATGAACAAAATTTAATTTGTTATTATGGAAAGCAATATAATATTTTACCCAATGTCAGAACTTCCGGCAAGGGATGAAAGCGATACCAGTTTTAGTAAAACGGTTATTATATATAATGACAAATTAAATTTTGTTGATTTAGGTTATTTTGATTTTGAAGAAAAACACTGGTCTCATTTTGGAAAAAATGCCTTCTTGCTAAAATGCTGGTGTTATATTCCAATGCCTTTGGCAATAGAAAGCAAAAAATGGGAAATTGTTGAACCCAAAGGATACAAAAAAAGATTCTTTTAATTTAGATATCGACTTAGGGTTTAAACAATGTTAAGTGTTCAAAAATAAGTATTAAATATTTCCCCGTGTCATATACGGTAAATAAAAAATGTAATGCTAAAGAAAATACTATATACAATTTTACTTTTAACGGCACTTTTAGGCTATACCCAAAAGCAAGCCGCTAATTGGTATTTTGGAGATCATGCAGGATTAAGTTTTAATTCTGCACCAACTATAGCTCTTACTAATGGACAATTGGAACAGCAGGAAGGATGTGCCACAATTTCGGATAGTGATGGTAATTTATTATTTTATACCAATGGAATTACGATTTATAATGCCGATCATGTAATAATGGAGAATGGTACCGATTTAGAAGGGGATCAGAGCAGTACACAATCGGCTATAATAATACCTAAACCTAATGATCCGACTAAATATTATGTTTTTGCTACAGATGGCGAGGGAAATGAGAATGGATTAACTTATTCTGTAGTTGACATGACCCTTGATGGAGGGCTTGGTGGGGTAGTTATAACGGAGAAAAATATTCAGTTAGAAACACCTGTTGCTGAGAAATTAACGGCTGTTTATCACGAAAACCAAACAGATGTTTGGGTTATCGCTCATAGATTGAATAACAATGAGTTTATTTCTTATTTAGTTACAGCTTCAGGAGTTAGTACAACGCCTATAACTAGTGCTATTGGGACTATTAACTATAAAGGAGGTAGTGGATACGGAGCTATAGGATATTTAAAAGCTTCACCCAATGGAAAAAAACTGGCTTTAGGTATATTTTCTGTTAATGCATGTTTTGAGCTGTTTGATTTTAATTCGGCTACGGGAATTGTTTCCAATGTTCAAAAAATAAGTAACAATTCTATATATGGGATAGAATTCTCACCCAATAGTAAAGTACTTTATTGTACCCTGGGTGGATTTGCGGGAGGAGGTGAGATACGGCAGTATGATATTACGCAGCCCGATCTGGCAGCTATTCAGGAATCAATGATCACTGTTAGTACAGAACCTTTATTTTCGGCTTTGCAATTGGGGATTGATGGTAAAATGTATGTCGCCAAACTTGGAAAACTCAGCTTAGGAGTTATTAATAATCCAAATGAATTGGGAGCAGCCTGTAATTTTGTCAGTGATGGTGTTGACCTTGGAGGGAAAGAGTCTCGTTTAGGTCTTCCGCCATTTATTACAAATTATTTCCAGTTCGAACTGGGCTTTGAAAATAAGTGTGCCAACCAGCCTACCCAAATGGAAATTGTAACCCGCTCCACAGTAGCTACAGCCAGTTGGAATTTTGGAGATC
>RCUH01000105.1_pt1 | contig 139423 bp, 128 predicted proteins | sample 2166191 | NCBI WGS metagenome assembly RCUH01 (sample SAMN09932848, study PRJNA488358) | compost metagenome | feature: garden; material: soil; isolation source: compost soil in an enriched community after 214 h of incubation | place: Germany: Experimental Botanical Garden Goettingen | collected...
GCGAATCCCTGTTCAAGCGCGGCTGGCGCCTGGACAAGGGCGAAGCGCCGCTGCGGGAAAACCTGGCGGCCGGCATGCTGGCGCTGGCGGGCTGGGACCCGGCCGCGCCGCTGCTGGACCCGTTCTGCGGTTCCGGCACGATTCTGATCGAAGCGGCCTGGATCGCGCTGGGCGTGCCTCCCGGCATTTCCCGCCCGTTCGGCTTCGAACGCCTGCGCGACCATGACGCCTACCGCTGGCGCGATCTGAAGGATGACGCCCGCGCGCGCATCCTGCCGCAACTCGATGCGCCGCTGGTGGGTTACGACCTGGATCCGCAAGCCATTGAATTCGCTCAGAACAATGCCGAGCGCGCCTGGCTCACGGCGGATTCCATCCGCTTCGAGGTCGGCGATGCGCGCAACGTCACGGCCCCCGCGGACCACGGGTGGATCGTCACCAATCCGCCGTACGGTGAACGGATGGGAACCGAGCAGGATTCCGATCTGTGGCGCGATTGGGCCGCCTGCCTGAAGCGCAATTTTGCGGGCTGGCAGCTCCATGTCATCACCAGCGATCTGACGCTGCCCAACCAGATGCGCCTCAAGCCCAAGCGCCGCGTGCCCTTGCACAACGGTTCGCTGGACTGCCGCCTGTTTGGTTTTGAACTGGTCGCTGCCGGTTACCGCGACGCCTGAGTTGTAAAAGCGCCGCAACATGCGGCCGCTATCTTTGCTTATGGTGCCCCGGCGCGCGATTTTGGGGCATTATCAGCACCAAGGTGTTGCCAGGTTGCACCAGCTTCGACCCGCCTCTTGCACAGTTGCAGGGTAAACCCTATAATTCGGGTTATCCCTAGTAGCAAACAACTGTGCAAGCCCGTGGAGGCTATTGTGAACAACCCGAACAACACTATCCGCCTGACCGACGAACTCGAGCGCCAACTGATGCTCCAGGCGATTGAAGAACAATTCCGTCCGCACCCGATGCGGGCGTTGGCTGCAGGCCTGCGCAAGCTGGCCCACGGCATCAAGGCCCTGGCTGGCAAGACGAGCGCCAAGAACGCGCATTCCGCTGCCTGAGCATGGCCCGGGGCCCTCAGGTCCCAGACTGATTTTCCCCTTGGGGGCTGCATAGCCCCTTTTATAGACCCGCCCTTACCGGCGGGTTTTTTTTTGCGCGTTCCTGGAATGTCCCCCGAGGCGCGGGCAGGCGAAGCGCAGTCTTGACAGATCAACCGACCAACTAGTAGATTGGCAGCATTGCAAGCGCCCGGCCCCAACTTATCGCCAATGGCGACCGAGTGCAGCGTCTTTCCCAACCATCCAGAGCGAATCCCCATGACCGTGGAACTTTCCCCCAGAGCAATCGAAATCATCGAGCAGACGAAGCTGTTGCTCGCGGCGGGGGGCTATCACGGGTTCAGCTATGCGGACGTGTCGGAACGGGTGCATATCGGCAAGCCCAGCATCCATCACCATTTCCCGACCAAGGCGGACCTGGTGCTGTCCGTCGTGGCGCGGCATCGCGAGCAGGCCCGGGAGGGCTTGGCGGCGCTCGACCAACACGTCGAAGACCCGCTGGCCCGGCTGACGGCCTACACGGATTACTGGGCCAAGTGCATCCGCGAAGGCACATTGCCCATGTGTATCTGCGTGATGCTGGCAGCCGAATCGCCCATGATTCCCCGGGCGATTTCGGACGAGGTTCGCGCCTACTTCGGCGATTTGAGCGCGTGGCTTGCGTCGGTGCTCGAGCAAGGCGCGGCTAAGGGGCAGCTCCGCCTGCGCGATGACGCTCAGGTCGACGCGCGGACATTCATGTCCACCGTGCATGGCGCGATGTTGACCGCAAGGGCCTTCGATGACCCCGAGACCTTCGCGACGCTTACGCGCGCGGCCATCCGCCAATTGGCCGTCCCGGCCTGATGCCTTCATGAGTCTCAGCGCCATCGAGCAGAGGGGCCCGGTCCGTGCCGACGAAGCCCGCGACCCCTATCTTGCCGAACGCGTGGGCGTCCACACCCGGGCCGACCGCGCGGCGCGGACGCAGTCCGCATCGTTTGAACGCATACACGCGGCGCGCAAGCTGGCCGCGGCAACGGCGGCGCCGGCCCCAAAAGCGGTGACAGAGAGCGAGGACACTCCCGGCGCGCCCATCGACCGGCTACGGGATCAATACGTCGCCCACTGCCTGATGAGCGCCATCCTCGCGTTCCGCAAGGAACAGGCCACGCTGCAAGAGCGCGCCGACGCCGCCAATGACCTGGGCACGATCCAGGGTTTGCTGCCGCTGCAGCCGTATCGAATCGCGCTGGGCGACCCGCACATTCAGCCGCAACAGGTGGCTGCCGCCGCCAGCGTCGCCCCCGCCATGGTGGGTCCGGTGGCCAACATGGCGGCATTGCGCAACGCTACCGATGACGCGCTGGGCACCCATCCCGCCACGCGCGCCCGCACCCGCCGCCCGCGCGACCCCCAACCCTGACCCGTGCCTCGCCCCAAGGGCGGCGGGAGGCCCCGGCATGCGCGCCGTGGGGCTTGGCGGATTTTTATGGATAATACGGCTCCATGACCGACGCCCCCCTCGACCAAACCCCCAATCGGCTACGCCGATTCGCCTGCATGATGTACGAAGCCGTGCTGCTGTTTGGCGTGGTCTTCCTGGCGGGTTACCTGTTGGATACGCTGACCCAGAGCAAGAACGCCCTTGAACTGCGCCCCGCGCGGCAAGCCTGGCTGTTCGTCGCGATCGGCGCGTACTTCGTGCTGTGCTGGCGCCGCCGGGGTCAGACGCTGCCCATGAAAACCTGGAACATCCGTCTGGTCGACCGCGATGGCAATACCCCGTCCACCGGACGCCTGATCCTGCGTTACATCCTGGCCTGGCCGCTGGTGCTGGCCGGCGCCGCCGTGGTCTGGGCCGCGGCCAGCGCCACGGGCTGGCCGTCCATGGACATGTTCATCGTCGCCGCGCCCTTCACGCTCTTCATCTGGTCGTGGTTCGACCCCGACGGCCAATTCCTGCACGACCGGATACTGGGCACGCGGGTGCGCAACGCGCCGCAAGGCAAGAAGACCAGGCAGCAGCAACAGCAACAGCAGCAACCCTGACGCGCCGGGCATGACGCCAGCAGGGCTCCAGCCCGCGCCGGCGTCACAACAGCGTCATGGATTCTTCACGCGCGCGTCATGGGAGGGTGGTTTCATTCTCAAGCATGACCACAGCCCACAGGGAAGCGACCGTGAACGACATCCGCCCCGCGCACTGGCGAGCCCTCTGGATTTCCGATATTCACCTGGGTACCGCCGGGTGCAAGGCGGAATTCCTGCTTGATTTCCTGGATCACAACGACTCGGACACCCTGTACCTGGTGGGCGACATCGTGGACGGCTGGCAGTTGCGCAAGCACTGGCACTGGCCGCGCGCGCACAACGACGTCATCCAGCGCATCCTGCGCAAGGCGCGCAACGGCACCCGCGTGGTGTTCATCCCGGGCAACCACGATGAATTCGCCCGCGAGTTCGCGGGCTACGCCTTCGGCGACATCGAGATCCTGGACGAGGACGTCCATGTCACGGCGAAGGGCCTGCGCCTGCTGGTGCTGCACGGCGACCAGTTCGACGGGGTGATCCAGCACAGCCGCTGGCTGGCTCACCTGGGCGACGGCCTGTACCAGTTGGCGCTGTGGATCAACCACCACTTCAACCGGCTGCGCCACCGGCTGGGGATGCACTATTGGTCGCTGTCCCAGTACCTGAAGCACAAGGTCAAGAACGCCGTGTCGTTCATCACGGACTTCGAGGAAGCGCTGGCGGGCGAAGCCCGCCGCCGCGGCCTGGATGGCGTGGTCTGCGGCCACATCCACAAGGCCGAACTGCGAGACGTGGGCGGCATCCTCTACTGCAATGACGGCGACTGGGTGGAGAGCCTTTCCGCCCTGGCGGAAACCCACGACGGCCAATTGCAGTTGCTGGACTGGGCCGCCCTGCAGGCGGAGCGCCAGGCCGATCCCGCCACTCGCCCGCCCCGCTCCCTGACACTGCCCGCCCTGCCTTCCGCCCTGCGTCGCCAAAGCAAGCATCCGTGATAACCCGTATGCGTCCCCGTTACGCAACGGGGATATTGCAGTTCACGTCCCTCTAGGTCATGCTTGCATCTGGGGCAACGGGCGATCTGACCCGTTCACGCTGCAACATGCTCACAACATAGGGCCATGAACGACCAATATCAGGCGCTCTACCAAACATTCCGCTGGCTGGTACCCACCCAGTTCAACATCGCGGAAGCGTGCTGCCACCGCTGGGCATCCAGTAGTCCGGATGCGCGGCGCATTGCCATCTACTACGAAGATGAATCCGGCAACCGCGAGGTCTGGACCTTCGCCCGGCTGGCGGAAGCCGCCAATCAACTGGCCAACGGCCTGGTGAAGATGGGCGTGGGCCGCGGCGACAGGGTCGGTGTGGTTTTAGGGCAACGTCCCGAGACCGTTGTCGCCCATATGGCCATCTACAGCGTCGGCGGCGTGGTGCTGCCGCTGTCGGCCCTGTTCGGGCCCGAAGCGCTGGAAAGCCGCTTGCGCGACTCGGAAACCCGGATCGCCATCGTCGACCATGCCTCCAGCGCCAACCTGCTGGCCGTCAGCGACGCCTGCCCGGCCCTGCAACAGATCATCGGCATCGGCTTCGCGGACGAACGCGTGCTGCCCTGGCGCAGCCTGCTGGCCCGCCAGCCCAGCGAATTCAAGGCCGTCCCGACGCGCTCGTCGGACCCCGCCATCCTGCTCTATACGTCCGGCACCACCGGCGCCCCCAAGGGCGCGTTGCTGCCGCACAGCGTGCTTATCGGCAACCTGCCGGGCTTCGTGGCTTCGCAGGACTGGTTCCCCAAGCCCGCCGACGTGTTCTGGTCGCCCGCGGATTGGGCCTGGACGGGCGGGATGATGGACGCCCTGCTGCCCACGCTGTACTTCGGCCACCCCATTGTCGGCACGCGCGGGCGGTTTTCCGTCGAACGCGCGTTTGAATTGCTGGAACGCTACCAGGTCACCAACACCTTCCTCTTTCCCACCGCGCTGAAGATGATGATGAAGGCGGTGCCCGAGCCCCGCAACCACTACCAGCTCGCCCTGCGCTCCATCATGAGCGCCGGCGAAAGCGTGGGCGAAACCGTGTTCGAATGGTGCCAGTCGGCGCTGGGCGTGACGCCCAACGAAATGTTCGGCCAGACGGAAATGAACTACGTGGTGGGCAACAGCCAGAAGCGCTGGCCCGCCAAGCCCGGCAGCATGGGCCGGCCCTACCCGGGCCATAACGTGGCCGTGCTGAACGACGACGGCGTTCCCGTCGCCGCTGGCGAAACCGGCGAGATCGCGGTCAACCGGCAGGATATCCATGGCTTCCCCGACCCGGTGATGTTCCTGGGCTACTGGCGCAACGAGGCCGCCACGCTGGCCAAGTTCAAGGGCGACTGGTGCCTGACGGGCGACCTGGCCACCGTGGATGCGGACGGCTACCTCTGGTACGCGGGCCGCGCCGACGACGTCTTCAAGTCGGCCGGCTACCGTATCGGCCCCGGCGAAATCGAAAGCTGCCTCATTGGCCACCCGGCCGTGGCCAATGCGGCGGTCGTGCCCAAGCCGGACGCCGAGCGCGGCGCCCTGGTCAAGGCCTATGTCGTCCTGACTCCCGAATTCGTGCACCGTGACCGCAACGATGTCATCGAGAATTTGCAGGAGCACGTGCGCGAGCGCCTGGCGCCCTACGAGTACCCGAAGGAAATCGAGTTCGTCGACGAATTGCCGATGACCACCACCGGCAAGATCCAGCGCCGCATCCTGCGCCTGCGCGAAGAAGAGCGCGCGCGGGTCTCCGCCGCGGTCAACCCAGACACCGCCGCGCCCCTGGCGGCCCCGGCGCAGCCACCGGAGACCTAGGCATGGCCATCTACCAACTCAACGATCTGATCCCCCGCATCGACCCGCAGGCCTACGTGGCCGACAGCGCCGACATCATCGGCAATGTCACGCTGGAAGCGGGCGTCAGCATCTGGTCGCACGTGTCGATCCGCGGCGACAACGACGCCATCCTGATCCGCCATGGCACCAATATCCAGGAATCCAGCGTCCTGCACGTGGACTCGGGCTGTCCCATGACAATCGGCCCCAACGTGACGGTCGGGCATCAGGCCATGCTGCACGGCTGCACCATCCACGAGGGCGCCCTGGTGGGCATGCAGGCCATCGTGCTGAACAACGCGGTCATTGGCCGCAATTGCCTGATTGGCGCTGGCGCCATCATTCCCGAAGACCGCGTCATTCCGGACAATTCCCTGGTCATCGGCATCGGCAAGGTCGTCCGCGAGCTCTCCGAAGAAGAAATCGCCAATCTGCACAAGAACACCGCCCATTACGTGGCGCGGGGCCAACAGTACAAGACCGCCCTGAAACGGCTGGCCTGACCGCCCTGGGGAACGGCCCAACCCCCTGCTGCCAGCAGGGGGAATACCCCCCTCCGATCGGCTAACATCCCGCCATGACCGATCAGCTTAAAAAATACCTCACCGAAGACCGCAGCGTCCGCGTGCAAGCGGTGCGCCTGGCCGAAACCTGGAAGGCCGTCCAGGCCAACCACGACTACCCCCCGGCAATCACCCATCTGCTGGGCGAACTGGTCGCCGCGTCCACCCTGCTCGCGGCCAACATCAAGTTCGATGGCTCGCTGGTGCTCCAGATCCAGGGCGACGGCCCCATCGCCCTGCTGGTGGTGGAATGCCGCTCCGACCTCAGCTTGCGCGCCACCGTGAAGATGCGCGAAGGCCACGACGTGCCCACCGACGGCAACATGCAAAGCCTGTTGAATCCCGGCGGCAACGGGCGTTTCATCGTCGTGCTGGACCCGCAGCGCAAGCTGCCTGGCCAGCAGGCCTATCAGGGCATCGTGCCTCTCGAAGGAGACACCGTCGCCCAGGCCCTGCAGCATTACATGAAGGCGTCGGAACAGCTCGACACCCGCTTGTGGCTGGCGGCCGACGCCGATCACACCGCCGGCATGCTGATACAGCGCCTGCCCTACCATGGCGGCGCGGATGCGCAGATTCTCACCGAGCAGGCCGCCACCGAAACCTGGGACCGCACCAACGCCCTGGCCAGCACCCTCAAGCGCGACGAGATGCTGGAAACCGACATCGACACCCTGATCCATCGCCTGTTCTGGGAAGAAACCCTGGTGGCGTTCGACCCCCAGCCGGTGCGCTGGCACTGTCCCTGCACCCGCGAACGCGTGGCCAGCATGCTGCGCTCGCTGGGCGAGGAAGAAGTCAACAGCATCCTGGCCGAACGCGGCCAGGTGGACGTGGGCTGCGATTTCTGCGGCAAGCCCTACAAGTTCGATTCCGTGGACTGCGCCACCCTGTTCTCGCCGAACCAGCCGCCCCCCGGCGACGCGCCCCCCACGGTGCACTGATCCACGCCGCCGGCAAGCCCGCCGGCCGGCTTTTGTCACACCGGATTGTCCGCATCGACAGGCGGTCATGCCCGCGCCACACTGCGCAGCCATGACCGCCTTTTCTTTTATGCCCCCGTCCGTGGCGGGCCGCCGGCAGCTAGGCGCCGCCGCCATCGAATTCGCCGTCGCCGCCGCCATCGTGCTGCTGCTGGGGCTGCTGTCGGCCGAAGCCGCCCGCTGGCATGCGGCGCGCCAGATGGCGCATCTGGCGCTGATGGAGGCGGCCCGCGCGGGCGCCACCGCGCACGGCGATCCGGCCCGCATGCGGGCGGCCTTCCTGCAGGCACTGCTGCCGCAGTACGCGGATCCGCAAGGGCCGGCGGGCGCACAGCGCCGGCAGGAACGCGCCTTGGCCGAGCTGGCCGCGTTGACCGGAACCCATCCCTGGCGGATTGAAGTGCTGCTGCCGGACGAGCAATCGTTTCGCGAGCACGCCCGCACCGGCTTGGACGTCGCCACGGCCCCTGGGCTGCGCGCCATCGACAATGACTACCTGGACTTACAGCACGCGCGCGAGCCGCCGCGGCCTGGCGGCCAGGACATCTTCCGCGCCAACACACTGAAACTGCGCCTGACCTACCTGCACAAGCCATTGCTGCCGCCGCTGCGGGCCTTGCTGGCGGTGTTGGGAAGGCAATCGGACAGCTACGCCGGGCTGGCTCAGGCCAAGGGCCTGCTGCCCATCCGGGTCGAGCTCGAAACCGAAATGCATACACACCCGGTGGATTGGGCGCGCAAGACGCCCCGCCCGGCAGGCATGGTGTACGGCGAATGCAGCCTGCCGCGCTGCGATTAGGGGCAGATGCTGGAGCGGGCGCAAAAGCGGACGCAAAAGCAAAAACAGAAGCAGGAAGGCCGAAGCGGCCGGCCCGCGCCCGGCATCAATGCCGGGGCGTGGTGGAACTGGCGGCGGGAGAGCCGGCAGGCCGGACAGGCGCGGCGGCAGGCCGGGCAGGCGCGGCAGCGGGGGGCCGAGCGGCCGGGGCGCTGGTGCGCGCGGGCGCGGCGGGCTTGGCCGCCGCATCCGCCGCCAGCGAGGCGCCGGCGGGCGGCTGGGTGTTCTGCGGCAGGATGTGCACGAACACTTCGCCGTCGCGCATCATGCCCAGTTCTCCGCGCGCCCTTTCTTCAATGGCGCCGGAACCGACTTCGAGATCCCGCACTTCGGCCTCTAGCGCGGCATTGCGCGCGCGCAGGCCTTCATTGGTCTCGTGCTGTTCCGCCACCTGGCGTTGCAGATCCCAGACCTTGAACCACCCGCCCTTACCCAGCCACAGCGGGTATTGGATCAGGCCTAGCAGCACGAACAGCACCAGGAACAACAGGCGCATACGCAGGAACCCTCAGCAGTCGTGGCGTGGAAGCGGCCGCGGCGGCAAGCCCCGCGGCCGCGCTTCTTCAACGCAGGTTGTAGAAAGCTTCCAGGCCAGGATACGACGCCACTTCAGCCAGTTCCTCTTCGATGCGCAGGAGCTGGTTGTACTTGGCCATGCGATCCGAGCGGGACAGCGAACCGGTCTTGATCTGCATGGCGTTGGTCGCCACGGCGATGTCGGCGATGGTCGAGTCTTCGGTTTCGCCCGAACGGTGCGACACGACGGCGGTGTAGCCGGCGCGCTTGGCCATTTCGATGGCGGCGAACGTTTCCGTCAGGGTGCCGATCTGGTTGATCTTGATGAGGATCGAGTTGGCGACGCCCTTCTGGATGCCTTCGCGCAGGATCTTGGTGTTGGTGACGAAAAGGTCGTCGCCCACCAGTTGCACTTTCTTGCCCAATTGGTCGGTCAAGAGCTTCCAGCCGTCCCAGTCGTTTTCGGCCATGCCGTCTTCGATGGAGATGATCGGGTACTTGTCGCACCAGGTGGCCAGCAGGTTGGTGAATTCCTGCGAGGACAGCGAGATGCCGCCTTCGCCGGCCAACGTGTACTTGCCGTCGCGGTAGAACTCCGAGCTGGCGCAATCCAGGCCCAGGGCGATCTGCGTGCCGGGCTCGTAGCCGGCTTCGGTGATGGCCTTGAGGATCAACTGGATGGCGGCTTCGTGGCTGGGCACGTTGGGCGCGAAACCGCCCTCGTCGCCGACGGCCGTGGACATGCCCTGGCCGTGGATCAGCTTCTTGAGCATGTGGAAGACTTCTGCGCCCCAGCGCAGGGCCTCGCGGAAGCTGCCTGCGCCCACCGGCAGAATCATCAGTTCCTGCAGGTCGAGCGTGTTGTTGGCGTGCGCGCCGCCGTTGATGACGTTCATCATCGGCACGGGCATGCTCATGGGGCCGCTGCCGCCAAAGTAGCGATACAGCGACAGGCCGGATTCGTCAGCAGCGGCGCGGGCCACGGCCATGCTGGCGGCCAGGATGGCGTTGGCGCCCAGGCGTTCCTTGGATTCGGTGCCGTCCAGTTCGATCAGCGTGCGATCGACAAAGGTCTGTTCCTGGGCGTCCAGGCCCATCAGCGCTTCGGAGATTTCCGTATTCAGGTTTTCAACGGCGCGCAGGACGCCCTTGCCCAGATAGCGGCTCTTGTCGCCGTCGCGCAGTTCGATGGCTTCGCGGGCGCCGGTGGATGCGCCCGACGGCACGGCCGCGCGGCCCATGGCGCCGGACTCCAGCAGCACATCGCATTCCACGGTGGGGTTGCCGCGCGAATCAAGAATCTCGCGGCCGATGATATCGACGATTGCACTCATGACTTTACATTCCCTGAACGATAAACATATTCATGACGGCCGCGCCTTCGCGGGCATTGCGGGCACGGCGGTACTGCCAGGAGTCGTAAAAGGCCTGGGCGGCGGCCATGGTCGGAAACTCCATGACGACGGTACGGCCCGGCTCACGCCCCTCGAGGTGCTTGGACTCGCCGCCGCGCACCAGGATCTTTGCATCGTACGCGCGCATGGCGAGCGTGGACAGACGCTTGTAATCCTCATACTGCGCGGGCTTGGTCACGGTGACGTCGGCGATGAGATAAGCACTCATGGGGTTCCTTCAGAGCAGTTGCGTTGGTTTCGGTCTGGCGCCGGATACGGCGACGCCGCCAGTGTCGCGCAAGGCGGCCGGGCGACGCATATCCGATGCTAATTGGTTGTATCCGAAAGAAGCGCCGCCGTATAGGGCGGCGCTGGCGTGCCGCCCCCCAAGGCGACGGCCCGCGGCCCCGAGGATCCGCATGCGGAACTCGAGACCGCGGATGCGCATTACGCCTCCTGGCCGCGGCGAGACTTCTGCTCGATGGCGGCGCGGATATAGCTGGAGAACAGCGGGTGGCCGTCACGCGGGGTGGACGTGAACTCCGGGTGGAACTGCACGCCCACGAACCACGGGTGGTCGGGCAATTCCATCATTTCCGGCAGGTTCTCGGACGGCGTGCGGGCGCTGATCACCATGCCTGCATCTTCCAGGCGCGGCACGTAGACGTTGTTGACCTCGTAGCGGTGACGGTGACGTTCGTTCACTTCGTCGCCATAGATGGTCTGCGCGCGGGTGCCCGGCTTGATCGGCACGCGCTGCGCGCCCTTGCGCATGGTGCCGCCCAGGTCGGACGAGTTGTCGCGTTTTTCGACCTTGCCTTCGCGGTCCATCCACTCGGTGATGAGCGCCACCACCGGGTGCGGCGCGGAGGGATCGAATTCCGTGCTGTTGGCGCCGCCCAGGCCGGCGACGTGGCGCGCGAACTCGATGACGGCCAGTTGCATGCCCAGGCAGATGCCCAGATAGGGCACGCCGTTTTCACGCGCGTAGCGGATGGCGGCGATCTTGCCCTCGGTGCCGCGCTTGCCGAAGCCGCCCGGAACCAGGATGGCGTCCAGGTGCTTGAGCTGGTCGGTGCCGCGGGTTTCGATGTCTTCCGAGTCGATGTACTCGATGTTGATCTTCGAGCGCGTGTGGATGCCGGCGTGGACCAGGGCTTCCGTCAGCGACTTGTACGACTCGGTCAGGTCGACGTACTTGCCGACCATGCCGATGGTGAGCTGGTGTTCGGGGTGCTCCAGCGCCTCGACCAGGTTGTCCCACATGGACAGATCGGCCGGCGGCGGGGTCAGGCCCAGGGCTTCGCAGACGATGTTGTCCACGCCCTGCTTGTGCAGCATGGCGGGGATCTTGTAGATGGAATCCGCGTCCCAGACGGAGATGACCGCGTCCAGGGGCACGTTGGAGAACATCGAGATCTTGGCGCGCTCGTCGTCCGGAATGCGGCGGTCGGCGCGGCACAGCAGCGCGTTCGGGTAGATGCCGATTTCGCGCAGCTTCTGCACCGAGTGCTGCGTGGGCTTGGTCTTCAGTTCGCCGGCGGAGGCGATGAAGGGCACCAGCGTCAGGTGGACGAAGGCCGCGTTGTTGCGGCCCATGCGCAGGCTCATCTGGCGCGCGGCTTCCAGGAACGGCAGGGACTCGATGTCGCCCACGGTGCCGCCGATTTCGACGATGGCGACGTCGGTGTTGCCATTCCAGCCGGCTTCGGCGCCACGGGCGATGAAGTCCTGGATCTCGTTCGTGATGTGCGGAATGACCTGGACGGTCTTGCCCAGGTAGTCGCCACGGCGCTCCTTGCGCAGCACGGATTCATAGATCTGGCCGGTGGTGAAGTTGTTCACCTTGTGCATGCGAGCGGAAATGAATCGCTCGTAGTGGCCCAGGTCCAGGTCGGTTTCGGCGCCGTCTTCCGTGACGAACACCTCACCGTGCTGGAAGGGGCTCATCGTGCCCGGATCGACGTTGATGTAGGGGTCGAGCTTCAGCATGGTCACCTGCAAACCACGCGACTCGAGAATGGCGGCGAGCGACGCGGCGGCGATGCCCTTGCCCAGGGAAGACACCACACCGCCGGTGACAAATACGTATTTGGTCATCGTAATGAGCACCCGGGACGAGCGGGCGCGTGCGGGAAATTTGGATTATAGCCGGGCGGCGGCAGTTATTTGGGTTTTCCCCTAGCAGCGTCCGCGTAACATTTGACTGCACTCCGCATGACATTGACGCGCGGCATGCGAAAACGCCATGCTATGTTCGCTCCCTATTTTTTGGCCGCTGTTTTCCGGACAGCGTTCTCATTGTCCTCCGCAAAGCGCCGATGACCACCCTATCCCGCCCCGCCTACTCCCTCGCCTGGCGCATTGCCGTTGCCGCCGTCCTGCTGCGGCTGGCGTACACCACGCTGGTCCAGGCCTATTCCTTGCTGGGCCCCTCGCCTTACATGGAGCAGCTCCGGGAGAACTTCACGCAGCCTTCCGTGCTGGCGCCGCTGCTGGCCAACCTGGTCTCCACCCTGGTGATTGTCGGTCTTGCCGCCTGGGGCGCGACGCGCCATTGGCTCACGCGGCATGGCACCTCCACCGTCGACCAGCCGGCCAGGCTGCTGGGCACCTTCCTTGCTTTGCAGGCGCTCTACACGCTCTGCCTGACGAGCGGCATGGCCATCGCGCAGAATGCGATGCTGGGCAGCCTGATCAAGAGCGGCTCACTGCTGGAGGAATGGTTCGGCCTGGGCATCACCGGCCGGTTCATCACCATGAACCTCCTGATCCGGGCGATCACCATCCCGCTTGAAATCATCGGGATCTGCCTGGCCGTGCGCATCGCGACCTGGACAGCCGCCCCCGCCGGACCGGCGGGCAGCCCGCCCCTGACGCGGCGGCACGTGGCCTGGATCTGCGGCCTCACCATCCTGGCCTGGCAGACGAGCGTTTCGATCATGCTGGGCGGCTATATGCAGATGCACGCGATGGGCGCGGGCTGGACGGAACACGCGCTGGGATACTGGGTGCTGCCCATCATCCTGCTTGTGCTGTCCACGCTGGTCTGCCTGAACGTGCTGCCCCGCCGCCTGGAACACCCCGCGATGGGCCGTGCCGTGGCGCTTGGCAGCCTTGCGTTCTGGTTCGCCCAGGCGCTGGGCATCGGGCTGGGCCTGGCGGTGCTGACGTCGATGACCTGGAACCAGCTTGCGTGGGCCGCCGAATCCCAGGCTGCGGCCGTCCTGGCACTGCTGATCTACGGGGCGCTGCTTGCAATGGGCTGCCTGTTCGGCGCGCGCCTGCTCTACCGCGCGCGCCAAGGCGCCCCGGCATAGCGAGCGGCGCCGCGCGCCCCGCAATGAAAAAGGCCGCGGAGGCATGCCCCGCGGCCTTTTTCTTGCGCCGGTCCATTACACCGGTCCGTTTTTCCACCGGTCCATTACTCCGGTCCCCACACCGGCCCATACACCGGCCTATCCACGACAGGCGCTATCAGATCGCCGCGCAGCGCCGCTCCAGCCAGGCCAGCGCCTCGCCCTCGACCAGCGGCGACAGGCGTTCCAGCACCGTCTTGTGATAGTCGTTCAGCCAGTCGATCTCGTCTTCGCGCATCAGCGACGGCTCGATGCAACGCGTATCGATCGGGCACATCGTCAAGGTTTCAAAGCATAGGAACTCGCCCAGCTCGGAGGTGAGCCAGCTTCGGTTGGCCACCAGGTTTTCGATCCGCACGCCCCACCGTCCAGGACGATAGATGCCCGGTTCGTTCGAGGTGATCATGCCCGGTTCCATGGCCGTATGCGGCCCCGGCATCGCGCGGTACGAAATGACCTGCGGGCCTTCATGCACGTTCAGGAAGTAGCCGACGCCGTGGCCCGTGCCGTGGCCGTATTCCGCGCCGCCCTCCCAGATGGGCGCACGGGCGATGGCGTCCAGCATGGGCGACGGGGTGCCGCGCGGGAACGACGCGCGCGACAGCGCGATCATGCCCTTGAGCACCAGCGTGAAATCGACCTTCTGGTCCGCGCTGGGCGTGCCCACGGCGACCACGCGGGTGATGTCCGTGGTGCCGCCCAGGTACTGGCCGCCCGAGTCGATCAGCAGCAGGCCATTGCCTTCGATGGTGGCGTGCGATTCCGCGGTTGCCCGGTAATGCGGCATGGCGCCGTTGGCGTTGAAGCCCGCGATGGTGGCGAAGCTGGGGCAGACGTAGGCAGGACGGCGCGCGCGGGCGGCGGTGATCTGCTCGTCGATGGTCAGCTCGGTGATGGTTTCCTTGCCCAGCGCGCCTTCGAACCAGGAGAAGAATTCGCAGAGCGCGGCGCCGTCCTGCGCCATCGCCTGGCGCACATTGGCCAGTTCGGCGTCGGTCTTGCGGGACTTCAGCAGCGTGGACGGATTGATGGCTTCGATGCGCGGCACGGCCGGATCCATGGCGTGAAACACGCCGCAGGTCACGCGCGCCGGATCTATCAACAGTTTCTGGTCCAGCTCCAAAGAAGCCAGCGCGTCCGCCGCCTGGGCGTAGTCCGCCACTTCGACACCGTCCGCGGACAGGGTGGCGCGCAGGGCGTCGTCAACCTTGCCGGCGGCCACGAAGAGCGTGGCGTGGTCCAGGCCGACCAGCGCATGGCCGACGAATACCGGGTTGTAGTCCACGTCCGCGCCGCGCAGATTGAAGAGCCAGGCGATGTCGTCCAGCGTCGAGATGAAATGCACGTCGGCGCCGTGCGCGCGCATGGCCTCGCGGACCTGGGCCAGCTTGTCGGCGCGGGCGACACAGGCTTCGGGCGCCACATGTTCGTAGATGCGGGCGCCGGGCAGGCCCGCCCGGTCCGGCCAGACCTCGTCCAGCAGGTCCTCGCGGATTTCCAGCGCGGCGCCGGAAGTGGCGGCAGCGGCGGACAGGGCGCGGAATGCGCCCAGGCCCAGCACCTGCCCGTCCACGCCGATGACCTCGCCCGCCTTGGTATTGGCGGCCAGCCAGTCCACATGGCCGGGCGTGGTGGCCAGCGCGATCTTCATGAGCTGCACGCCGGTGCCGGCCAATTGCGCTTCGGCCTGCACCCAGTAGCGGCTGTCCACCCACAGGCCGGCAAAGTCGGCCGTGACCACCAGCGTGCCGACCGACCCCGTGAAGCCCGACAGCCAACGCCGCCCTTGCCAGCGGGCCGGCAGGTATTCGGACAGATGCGGGTCCGATGAGGGAACGACATAGGCGGACAGGCCGCGGCGGCTCATGGCCTGCCGCAATTGGGCGATACGGGCGTCGGTGCTAGACATGGGGGGAGTGATCCTTAGCGCAACATGAAAGACATGGCGGCCAGGCTGTTCAGCGTGCGGACGGCCGACTGCATGCTATCCGTGGTGAATCGCAAGGTGACGCCGTCCACGCGTTCCAGCGTGGGCCACATGCAGAACAGGTCGGCCAGGGCCGCGCTCTGCGTCTGCAACCGGCATTCTATAGGGGCGGGAATGCGGAAAGGAACGGCTTTCTTGTCGCCCCCGCGCTTCAGGTTGCGCACGGCGGTTTCGGCCGCCGCGGCGATCGCGCGGCGCGACGCGGCCGGCGACAGCGTGACGCCGCTGCCCTGGCCGTGCGCCACCTTGGTCTGGACCCATTCGGCGCCCGGAAAGGTGTCCCGGGTTTCCTCGATGAATACGTCGTCGCCCGTGCCCAGGATGACGGGCACGCCCATTTCGCCCGCCAGCGCGCCGTACAGCCCGGCTTCGCCCAGCTCCATGCCGTTGATGACGACACGGGCGAACGCGAAGCTGTTGATGGTGTGGGCCAGGATGCCGCGCCCTTGCGAACGCGAGTGGTAGCCGATCATGAACACGGCGTCGCACGCTTCTTCCAGCCCGCCCATCATGCCCAGGTAGCGCGGCTTGCCCAGCACCAGGCGGGCGCGCTCGTCCAGGCCGTCGGGCAGCAGGTTGCGAAAGCCGCCGTGCGAATCGTTGACCAGGATCTCTTCGGCGCCGCCGGCGATCGCGCCTTGCACGGCCGCGTTGGCCTCGGCGGTCATCCAGGCGCGGGCGCGCTCGTATTCGCCGTTGCCGGCGCGGACCTGTTCGGCGTGGAAGACGCCGGCGACGCCTTCGATATCGGTGGAAATCAGGATCTTCATGGAATCAGCCTTCGAGATATTCAGAATTCGGTATCGGACAGCCACTGGCGCCATTCGGGCGCGGCAAGGCGGATGGATGCGCGATGATGGCCATCGCGCCCGCTCACGCCTTCGGCGTGCCACAGCGCGGAAATGATGGCCTGCTCGCAGGCTTCGGCGGCGGCCTCGAACAAGGGGTCGATGCGGGCCTCGTGCAACATCGCCATCGCGGGCATGGGCGACTCGGCCAGTTGCGGGATCGTGTAGGCGGTCGAGAACGCCAGCGCGATGTCGCCGCTGCCATGGCCGAACACCGAACCCGTGCGCGCCAGGCCGGCGCCGGCGCGCAGCGACAGGCGGCGCAACTGGCGCGAATCCAGCGGCGCGTCGGTGGCCAGCAGCAGAATGATCGACCCCTTCTCGGGCGCGATGACGGCGTTCTCGCCCTGCTGCGCCAGGCCGCGGTCCAGTTGCTCGGCCAGCCGGCGGCCGAACGGCCTGCCCGCCACCGTCAGGTTGGGCAGACGCCCGAAGTTGGCCAACACCAGCGCGCCGACGGTATGGCGCAGTCCGGGCTGGATGGACGCCACCCGCGAGGCCGAGCCGATGCCGCCCTTGAAGGAAAAGCACGACATCCCCCGGCCCGCGCCCACGGCGCCCTGCGCGAACGGCTTGCCCGCGCTGGCCAGCGCTTCGGCGTAGTGCGCCTCTTGCACGGCCAGCGCCTGGATGTCGTTCAGGTAGCCGTCGTTGCATTCGAAGACCAGCGGATTCACCGTCGCCAGGCCGCGCCCGATGCCGGGATTGGCGGCCACCGCGTGGCGGATCTGCGCATTGGCGACGGTGCCCACGCCAAAGGTATTGGTCAGCGCGATGGGCGTTTCCAGCACGCCCAGCTCCTGCACCTGGATCAGGCCCGTGCTCTTGCCGAAGCCGTTCAGCACGGTCGCGGCGGCGGGCGTCTTGTCCAGATAGGGATCGCCGCCATGCGGGCGCACGACGGTGACGCCGGTCTGCACGGGGCCGTCGGCCAGGGTGCAATGCCCCACCGTCACCTCGCCCACGTCGCAGATCGTGTCCAGCGGCCCCGACGGCAGCACGCCGATGCGGGGGAGTTCCAGCGCTAGGTTGTCCATGTTTGCAGCGTGTCGCCACGCTCCTCAATGCAAAACGCCGCCGTCCTTGATTCGGCGCGCGGCCTGATGGCGCGCGGTCGAACGAGGCGGCGGCAGTGAGTAACTGCCCCCACGCCGCGCCCCCTACCGGGGGCTAGCTGCCCCCCGAGGGGGCTGCCCCGCCTTGGGGCGGCCCGGCGGCGGGGCGGCGGCGTGTGTCGATGTTACTTGCGGTCGATCTTCGGATCGAGCGCGTCGCGCAGGCCGTCGCCCAGCAGGTTGAAAGCCAGTACCGTCAGGAAGATCGCCAGCGCGGGGAAGATCGCCACGTGCGGGGCGATGACCATGTCGGCCCGCGCCTCGTTCAGCATCGCGCCCCACTCCGGCGTGGGAGGCGATGCGCCCATGCCCAGGAAGGACAGGCTGGCGGCCGTGATGATCGACGTGCCGATGCGCATCGTGCCGTACACCACGATCGGCGAGATCGTGCCGGGCAGGATGTGGCGCATGATGATGGTCCAGTCGGACGCGCCCACGCTCTTGACCGCTTCGACGTACGTCATCTGCTTGATCGACAGCGTGTTGCCGCGCACCAGGCGGGCAAACGCGGGCACGCTGAACACGGCCACGGCCACGATCACGTTGATCATGCTGGAGCCCAGGATGGCGACCACGCCGATGGCCAGCAGCATGCCCGGGAAGGCCAAGAGCACGTCGGATACGCGCATCGTGATGCGTTCCCACCAGCCCTCGTAATAGCCTGCCATCAAGCCCATGAAGGTGCCGACGATGGCGCCCATCGCGACCGACAGGAAGCCGGCGGCCAGCGAGATCCGCGCGCCCATCACGATGCGGCTGAAGATGTCGCGGCCCAGCGAATCCACGCCCAGCCAATGGGTCAGCGAGGGGCCGGCGTTCAGCGCGTCGTAGTCGAAGAAGTTCTCGGCGTCGAACGGCACGATCCACGGCGCGAAGGCCGCGATCACGACCAGCAGCAGGACGAAGGCGCCGGCGCCCACGGCCAGCTTCTGCTTCTTGAATTTGCGCCAGAACTCGGTGGCGGGCGTGCGCACGTCGTTCTTGGGAACAGCGGCGATGGTCGTGGCGGGTGTCGTATTGCTCATGGCCGCCTCACTTGTAACGGATGCTGGGATTGATGACGCCATAGAGCACGTCGACAATCAGGTTGATCAAGATGAATTCCAGCGAGAACAGCAGCACGAGGCCCTGGATCACCGGATAGTCGCGCTGGGTCACGGCGTCAACCAGCAGGCGGCCAAGGCCGGGCCAGTTGAACACGGTCTCGACCACGATCGAGCCGCCCAGCAGGAAGCCGAACTGCAGCCCCATCATGGTCACGACGGGAATCAGCGCGTTGCGCAGCGCGTGCTTGATCACGACGCGGCGCTCGGTCAGGCCCTTGGCGCGCGCAGTGCGCACGAAGTCTTCCTGGATGACCTCCACGAAGGACGCCCGGGTGAAACGCGCCATGACGGCGGCCACCGCGGCGCCCAATGTGATGGACGGCAGAATATAGTGTTGCCAGGTCGAGGCGCCCACGGTCGGCAGCCAGCCCAGGTTCACGGAAAACACCTGCATCAGCATCATCCCCAGCGCGAATGCGGGGAACGAGATGCCGGACACCGCCAGCGTCATGCCAAGGCGGTCAGGCCAGCGGTTGCGCCACACGGCGGACACGATCCCGATGATCATGCCGAAAGAAACGGACCAGACCATGCTCGCGAGCGTCAGCCACAGGGTGGGCATGAAGCGGTCGGCGATTTCGGTCGAGACGGGACGTTTGGTGCGCAGCGAGGTGCCGAGGTCGCCCTGCAGCATGTGGCTGAAGTAGCGCACGAACTGCTGCGGCAGAGGCAGATCCAGCCCAAGCTCCTTGCGCACCAGCTCAACGGTTTGCTGGTCGGCCTCCTGGCCCGCGGCCAGTCGCGCCGGGTCGCCCGGAAGCATGTGCACAAACAGGAACACGACCACGGCTACCAGCAGCAGCGTGGGGATCATGCCCAAAAGACGTTTGACGATGTAGGTCAGCATTGAAATTCCTGCAACATCGGCGGGGACACCGTGCCCCCGCCGTATGTGGCCTTACAAGGGCCCGTGGGCCCCGAGAGTGACTGCTAGGTTTACTGCTTCAGGTCGATGTCGCCGAACCAGAACGAGGTGTCCGGTTCCACGTACACGCCCGACAGGTTCTTCGACTTCACGTACAGGTTGTTCTGGGTCACCAGGAAGGCCCACGGGGCGTCCTTCCAGATGGTTTCCTGAACGTTCTTGTAGATTTCCGTCTTCTTGGCGCGATCGGTCGTTGCCAGCGCCTGCTGGATGCCGTCGTCAACCGACTTGTTCGAGTAGTACGACACGTTGTTCAGCACCGGCGGGAAAGCGGCGGTGGTCAGCAACGGGCGCAGGCCCCAGTCGGCTTCGCCGGTCGAGGACGACCAGCCGGCGTAGTACATGCGGACCTTGGCGTCCTCGGGCTTTTGCACCTGTTGGACGCGCTGGACGCGCTGGCCCGATTCCAGAACTTCCACCGACACCTTGATGCCGACCTGAGCCAATTGCTGCTGCAGGAACTGCACCACCTTCACCGAGGTGCCGTCGTTGTAGGCGGACCAGAGCTGGCTTTCGAAGCCATTGGGGTAGCCGGCTTCGGCGAGCAGCGCCTTGGCCTTCTTGATGTCGTAGGGCCACGCGCCCATCTTGTGCGCGTAGTCCACGCCTTGGGGCACGACGCCGTCGACGACGGTGGCATAGCCCGAGAACGCGACCTTGGCCAGGGCGTCCTTGTTGATGGCGTAGTTGATCGCTTCACGCACCTTGACGTTGTCGAACGGCTTTTGCTGCGTGTTCATCGACAGGTAGCGGGCCATGATCGAGTTCTGGTGATCGACCACGTCCAGCTTGTCGTTCTTCTTCAGCACGGCGGCTTGCTCGAACGGCACCGGGAAAGCAAATTGCGCTTCGCCCGTCTGCACCACGGCGGCGCGGGTGTTGTTGTCGGTCACGGTACGGAAGGTCAGCGTGTCGACCTTGGGGTAACCCTTCTTCCAGTAGCCGTCGAACTTCTTGACCTTCAGGTATTCAGCCGGCTTCCATTCGACGAATTCGAAGGGGCCGGTGCCCACGGGGTGGAAGCCGATTTCCTTGCCGTACTTGGCCAGCGCGGCGGGCGAGATCATCATGGCGGCCGGGTGGGCCAGCGCGTTGATGAAAGCCGAGAACGGCTTCTTCAGCGTGATCTTGATGGTCATCGGGTCGACCACTTCGGTCTTGTCGATGACGCTGAACTGGATATAGCGCGACAGGCGGTTTTCCGGGTTGGCCGGACGATCGAAGTTGATCTTGACCGCTTCGGCGTTGAAGTCGGTGCCGTCGTGGAACTTCACGCCGGGACGCAGCTTGAACGTGTAGACCAGGCCGTCTTCGCTGACGGTGTAGTCGGTGGCCAGGACCTTCTGGATCTTCAGGTCCTTGTCGAACTCGAACAGGCCTTCGTAGTAGGCCTTGCCGGCCGCCTGGTTCAGCGTGCTGTTCGTGTTGTACGGATCCAGCGTTTCCAGTGCGATGGAGACGGCAAACGTCACGTCCTTGGCGGCATGCGCCAACGGCGACGTGAGCACGCCGAAGGCCACCGCGGCGGCGGCCATCAGCTTGGTGGGGCGCAGAACTTTCATCATTGCAACTCCTGGTTCCAAAACGGAATTAGGGGGTTTGGTGGAAGAAAAACAAGGTCAACTACTGACTCAATACGCTCCGCCGACGGGGTGGCGGGCTACAAAATGATCCGTACCGACCTGAACCAGCGGCTGCACCACGGGTTCGTCGTCCAGTTTGCGGATCGGGCTGGGGATTTCGTCGGACAGCAAGGTGCGCTTGATGTGGCGGCGCGCGGGATCGGCGATCGGCACCGCCGCCATCAGCTTCTTGGTGTAGGGATGCTGCGGGTTCTCGAAAATCGCGCGGCGCGGGCCGATCTCGACGATCTGGCCCAGGTACATCACGGCCACGCGGTGGCTGACGCGTTCGACCACGGCCATGTCGTGCGAGATGAACAGGAACGAAATGCCCATGTCGCGCTGCAGGTCGATCAGCAGGTTCACGATCTGCGCCTGGATCGAGACGTCCAGCGCCGACACGGATTCGTCCGCGATCACGACCTTGGGATTCAGGGCCAGGGCCCGCGCGATACAGATGCGCTGGCGCTGGCCGCCCGAGAATTCATGCGGATAGCGCTGCGCCATTTCCGGCGGCAGGCCCACGCGTTCCAGCAGCTCGGCCACGCGGCGCTCGGCATCGCGGCCCTTGGCCACGCCGTGCACCAACAGCGGCTCCATGATGGAGAAGCCGACCGTCACGCGCGGATCCAGCGACGCGAACGGATCCTGGAACACGAACTGGATGTCGCGGCGCAGGGTCTGAAGCTCGTTGTTCTTCAGGCGCACGATGTCGCGTCCGCCGAACTTGATCTCGCCGCCCTGGCTGTCCACCAGGCGCAGGAGCGAGCGGCCGGTGGTGGACTTGCCGCAACCCGATTCGCCCACCAGCGACAGCGTTTCGCCGGGAAACAGATCGAAGCTGACCTGTTCCACCGCGTGGACGCGGCGCTGCACGCGGCTCAGGATGCCGCCGCGCAGATCGAAGCGGGTCACCAGATTGCGCACGCTCAGGATGGGCTCGCGCTTGGCCGCCGGCACTTCCTGCGTGCTGGCAACGCCGGGTTCCGCCACGGGCTGGGCCTTGCCTTCCACCTGCAGCAGCGGGAAGCGCGCGGGCAGGTCGGTGCCCTGCATGGCGCCCAGCTTCGGCACGGCCGACAGCAGCGCCTTCGTGTAGCTGTGCTTGGGCGCGGCAAAGACCTGTTCGGACGGGCCTTCCTCGACCTTGTCGCCGCGGTACATGACCAGCACGCGGTCGGCCACTTCGGCGACCACGCCCATGTCGTGGGTGATGAACACCACGCCCATGTGCATTTCGTCCTGGAGCTGGCGGATCAGTTGCAGGATCTGCGCCTGGATGGTCACGTCCAGCGCGGTGGTGGGCTCATCGGCGATCAGCAGCGCCGGTTTGCAGGCCAGCGCCATGGCGATCATGACGCGCTGGCGCATGCCGCCGGACAACTGATGCGGGTAGCGGTCCAGCACCGACTTGGCTTCCGGAATGCGAACCTGCTCCAGCATGCGCAGGGCTTCGGCGCGGGCGGCCGCGGCGTCCTTGCCCTGGTGCTGGCGGATGGACTCGGCGATCTGGTCCCCGGCCGTGAACACCGGGTTCAAGGAGGTCATGGGCTCCTGGAAGATCATGGCCATGTCCGCGCCGCGCACATTGCGCATGACGCGCTGGCTGGAATTGGCCAGGTCGATCACGGAGCCATTGCGCCGGCGCAAGGACATGCTGCCCTGAGCGATGCGTCCGCCGCCATGTTCCACCAGGCGCATGAGCGCCAGCGACGTCACCGACTTGCCCGAACCCGATTCGCCCACGATGGCCAGGGTTTCGCCCCGGTCCACATGGAACGACAGATTGCGCACGGCTTCGACCGTGCGCTCCGAACCCACGAAACGCACCGTCAGGTCGTCGACCTGGACCACGCGGTTATCCGGCAGCGCCAGGCTGTTTGCGCGATCAACCATCTTCATTTTTCCCCAATATCAATGCAGAACCCGTTGCCGCTCATCGGTAGATGGCGGTAACCGGCTTTTCGCCTACGCGGGCGTAACCCCGATACATGCCTTCCGTGTTGAACGGCAAGGCCACATTGCCCTGGGCATCGACGGCCACGAGGCCGCCCTTGCCGCCGATGGTGGGCAGTTTTTCCATCACGACGCTGTCAGCCGCGGCTTCCAGCGATGCGCCGCGATATTCCATCTGGGCGGCCACGTCGTACGCGGCCACCATGCGGATGAACATCTCGCCCGTGCCCGTCGTGGACACGGCGCACGTCTTGTTGCTGGCATAGGTGCCCGCGCCGATCATCGGCGCATCGCCCACGCGGCCAACCTGCTTGTTGGTGATGCCGCCGGTGGAGGTGGCGGCGGCCAGGTTGCCCTGGGCGTCCACGGCCACCGCGCCCACCGTGCCGAACTTCTTGTCGGCATCCAGCGGGTCGGCCGGCGCGGGCTGGCCGCGGGCGACCATGGCCTGGCCGTCATGGTCCAGCACGGCGGCATCCGGTGTTTCGCGCTGCACGCGCAGCAACTGTTCGCGGCGGGCGTCGGTCGAGAAGTACGACGGATCCACCAGGTCCAGGCCTTCCTGCTCGGCGAAGGCTTCGGCGCCCTCGCCCACGAAAAAGACGTGCTTGCTGTTTTCCATGACCTTGCGCGCGGCGAAGATCGGGTTGCGCACGCGGTTCACGTTCGCGATGGCGCCCGAACGCAGCGTGGCGCCGTCCATGATGGCGGCGTCCAGCTCGTGGGTGCCGGCGCTGGTGAACACCGCGCCATGGCCGGCGTTGAACAGCGGGCAGTCTTCAAGCAGGCGCACGGCTTCGGTCACGGCATCCAGGGCGCTGCCCCCCTTGGCCAGCACGGCCTGGCCGGCGGTCAGGATGGATTCCAGCGCACTCAGGTATTCCTGTTCTTTCTCGGGGGACATGGCCGCGCGGGACATCGCGCCGGCGCCACCGTGAATGGCAATCACGGGTTGAATCATCGTTTACCTACTCCATGGAAGAGCCACGGCATCACGGACTGGGTCACCCCAGCGGCGGCCGCAACGGAATTCTTGGCCCGATAGGCCACCGCGGCGGACAGGGCTTCGATCAGCCCGAGCGCGGCGGTTTCGGAATTGGGAATGAGCTGGCGCGCGGAAAACGCGTACAGCACGACGGATGCCGTCGGCGCCAGCGGAGACGTGGGCTTGTCGGTCAGCACCAGGACCGGCACGCCGGCCTGCCTGGCCGCGCCGGCCAGCGTCACGGTGTCGGCCAGATAGCGCGGAAAGCCGATGGCGATCACCAGATCCTTGCTGGTCATGCGCGACATCTGGCGCGCCGCGTGCGAGACGCCGCCAGGGCCGGCCAGCGACTCCACGGAATGCAGATGCATGCAGAGTCCGCGCTGCAGCAGACCGGCCAGGAAGCCGCTGGCGCCAAAACCGATGATGAACACGCGGTCGGCGGCCAGGATGGCTTCGACCGCCTGCTCACAGGCGGCGGAGTCCAGCGATTGCAGGTTGCGCTGCGCGTTGCGGATGTCTTCTTCCAGCGTGGCGGCGAATATCTGCACGGCGCTGGCGGAGTGCGCAAGTTCGGTGCGTAGCTTTTCGACGGGTTCCAGCGCCGCTTCGAAGCCGCGCGCCAGCTCGGCACGGAATTGCGGATACCCCGGCAGGTCCAGGGCGCGCGCAAAACGGTTGGCCGTTGCCACCGACACCCCCACCGCCGCCGAGAACTCGTCGATGGTCATGGTGGCGGCGCGGAATTGATGCGCCAGCACGTACTCGGCCATCTTGTGCTGAGTCCGGCTCAGCGCGGGCTGTGCCCGGGCGATCCGATCAGCGATCGTAGGTGCGGCCTTGGTCATCGAAAAGAGGTGGGGGTCTTAGCGGAGGTTTATGTAAATTTGTTTACACGCAAATTTTAGATAAGAAAATTGATTTTCATACTAAGGGTATACCCGTGAAAATATGTAACAGTCGAGCGAAAGTAACGGGGCCGGTTTGAGGTACGCTTGTTGCCCTCGCTGATTTCCCGATAGATGGAACGCCGAATGCTGCCCGCCTGGACCTGCAAGCCCCACGCCGAACTCTCGCCCGCCGAGCTCTACGCCATCTTGAGGCTGCGTTCCGAAGTCTTCGTCGTGGAGCAGAATTGCGTCTTTCTCGACATGGACGGCAAGGACCTGCAAGGGCAGACCGAGCATTTGATGGCCTGGCGGGCGGGCGCGCTGCTGGCCTACTGCCGGCTGCTGGAGCCGGCCCTGAACGACGGCCGGGCCGTCATCGGCCGGGTCATTACCGCCCCCGCCGCCCGCGGGACGGGCCTGGGGCATGAACTGATGCGCCGCGCCAAGGACGAAGCGCGGCGCCTCTGGCCGGGCCAGCCGGTCTATCTGGGCGCGCAGGCGCGCCTGCGGGGCTATTACGGCGGACACGGCTTCGTGCCGGTCACCGAGGAATACATGGAAGACGGCATTGCGCACGTCGGCATGCTGCTGAACGAAGCGGCCTGAACGCCGATGCCATGAAAAACGCCCCTTGCGGGGCGTTTTTCATGGAGGCGGGAAGAATCAGCGGACCGCCGACACGTCCAGCTTCGCGCCGGTCTTGGACTTGATCTCGTCGACCGTCACGCCAGGCGCCGTTTCCAGCAGCTTCAGGCCGTTTTCGGTAACTTCCATCACGCCCAGGTCGGTGATGATCAGATCGACCACGCCCACGCCGGTCAGCGGCAGATTGCATTCGGGCAGCAGCTTGATGTCTTCGGTGCCGTCCTTCTTCTTGGCCACGTGTTCCATCAGCACGACCACGCGGCCGACGCCGGCCACCAGATCCATCGCGCCGCCCATGCCCTTGACCATCTTGCCCGGGATCATCCAGTTGGCCAGGTCGCCTTTTTCGGAGACCTGCATCGCGCCCAGGATGGCCAGGTTGATCTTGCCGCCGCGGATCATCGCGAACGAATCGGCCGACGAAAAGATCGACGAGCCGGGCAGCGTCGTGACCGTCTGCTTGCCGGCGTTGATGAGGTCGGCATCGACTTCATCGTCGGTGGGGAACGGGCCGATGCCCAGCAGGCCGTTTTCTGATTGCAGCCAGACCTCGACGCCCTTGGGCACGTGGTTGGCGACCAGGGTGGGCAGGCCGATGCCCAGATTCACATAAAAACCGTCTTGCAGCTCGCGCGCCGCGCGCGCCGCCATTTCATCGCGGGACCATGCCATGTCGTCTTCTCCTTAGGCCGGGCGAGTGGTGCGTTGTTCGATGCGCTTTTCGGGGGTCGTGTTCAACACGATCCGCTGCACATAGATGCCAGGCAGGTGGATCTGATCCGGGTCCAGGCTGCCGGTGTCGACGATTTCCTCGACTTCGACCACCGTGAACTTGCCGGCCATGGCGACGTTCGGATTGAAGTTGCGGGCCGTCTTGCGGAACACCAGGTTGCCGCTGCGGTCGGCGATATGCGCCTTGACCAGCGACACGTCCGGCACGAGCGAACGTTCCATCACGTACTGATGGCCGTCGAATTCGCGGATTTCCTTGCCGTCGGCCACGATGGTGCCCACGCCGGTGCGGGTGAAGAAGGCGGGAATGCCCGCGCCGCCGGCGCGCAGCTTCTCGGCCAGCGTGCCCTGGGGCGTGAACTCGAGCTCGAGTTCGCCCGACAGGAACTGGCGTTCGAATTCCTTGTTCTCGCCCACGTAGGACGCGATCATCTTGCGAACCTGGCGCGTATTCAGCAATTGGCCCAGGCCAAAACCATCGACGCCCGCATTATTGCTGATGCAGGTGAGATCCTTGACGCCCGAATCGCGCAGCGCGGCGATCAGGGCTTCGGGAATACCGCAAAGGCCGAAACCGCCCACGGCGATCATCTGACCGTCCTTGACGATGCCTGCCAGCGCCTCCTGGGCGCTTGCAAAAACCTTGTCCATCGCTCCAACTCCTAGTTAAGGTCGAACTGAAGAGAGCGCGGCTGCCGGCGCCAGCTCCGGGGCATCGCGGCCAGGCCCGATAACCTTGGAGCGGCGGCGCCGAGGGTGGCGCGCCCTTATTGCTTTTTTGATTTTGCGGTAGATTTTACCGGCATGCCCGGCCAACGCACGCGCTATTTTGGCCGGTTCGCGTGCGCGGTCCCGATGGCGCGGCTCGGATGCCGCGGCCTCAGGCGGCGGGCTTGAACTGCGTTGCCATCCGCGCCAGGACTTCGGGTGGCCATGCAGCGGACGCATTGGCCACGTAGTCCATCCAGACTAGCACGTTGCGACCGCGCGCATAGGGGCCCGCCGTGTCGCCGACCTTGTCGAGCAGCAGCTCGAATTCCGCGCTGGAACGGCCGATACGGGTGACGGTATGCGTGACCCGAACGGTGGCCGGATATGTCAGCGGGCGCAGGAAATCGCACGAGGCATGCGCCAGGATGGGGCCGCTATCGGCGGGCAGTTCGAAGCCCGCCCCATACAGGATCTGCATGCGGGCTTCTTCCATGAGGCGGAAATACAGCGTGTTGTTGAGATGGTTCAAGGCGTCTGAATCGCCCCAGCGCAAAGGCAATTCCAGTTGATGGGTGTCGCCCACTGCAAGAAGCCGCGCAGACAGATTGTCCGGGTTCACCGTTTACTCCTGAAGGCTAAAAGAAATACGAAGGCATACTCGGCCTCCGCCTGCAATACAATCGCCGATAATACTTCCAGCCACATATGGAATACATACGGGGAGCTTTGCAAATGTCTGAACGCGAGTCGATGGAATATGACGTGGTCGTGGTTGGCGGTGGACCCGCCGGCCTGGCCACCGCTATCCGTCTAAAGCAGCTAGCCGCTGAAAAGAACCAAGAGATCGGCGTCTGCGTGCTTGAGAAAGGCGCGGAACTGGGTGCGCACATCCTGTCCGGCGCCGTCATGGACCCGCTGGCGCTGACCGAGCTTATCCCCGACTGGAAGGAAAAAGGCGCGCCGCTCACGGTGCCCGTCACCCAGGACAAGTTCCTGTTCCTGTCCCAGACCGGCGCGCGCGCCACGCCGAACTGGCTGCTGCCGCAGTGCTTCCACAATGAAGGCAACTACATCGTCCGTCTGGGCGACGTCGTCAAGTGGATGGGCGAGCAGGCCGAGGCGCTGGGCGTGGACATCTTCCCCGGCTTTGCCGCGGTTGAAGTGCTGTACGACGAGAATGGCGCCGTCCGCGGCGTCGTCACCGGCGATATGGGCGTTGCCCGCGACGGCTCCCACACCGACCACTACCAGCCCGGCATGGAACTGCATGCCCGCTACACCGTGTTCGGCGAAGGCTCGCGCGGCCAGCTCGGCCGCCAGCTCATCGAACGCTACAAGCTCGACGACGGCCGCAACCCGCAGTCCTACGGCATCGGCATCAAGGAAATGTGGGAAGTCGATCCGGCCCAATCCAAGCCCGGCCTCGTCGTCCACACGGCCGGCTGGCCGCTGGATTCCGACACCTACGGCGGCTCGTTCCTCTATCACCTGGACAACAACCTGGTGGCGGTGGGCATGATCGTCGGCCTGGACTACGCCAACCCCTGGCTGTCCCCCTTCGAAGAATTCCAGCGCTACAAGACGCACCCCGCCATCCGCGGCACCTTTGAAGGCGGCAAGCGCATCGCCTACGGCGCGCGCGCCATCACGGCCGGCGGCCTGATGTCGCTGCCCAAACTCACGTTCCCCGGCGGCGCGCTGGTCGGCTGCGAAGCCGGCTTCCTGAACGCCTCGCGCATCAAGGGCAGCCACGCCGCCATCAAGTCCGGCAAGATGGCCGCCGAAGCCGCCTTCGACGCACTGGTCGCCGATCGCCGCCAGGACGAACTGACCGCCTACCCGAAGGCCTTCGAAGCATCCTGGCTGCATGCCGAACTGAACAAGGCGCGCAACTTCAAGCAGTGGTTCAAGAAGGGCCGCACCATCGCCACGGTGATGACCGGCGTCGAACAACTGCTGCTCAAGGGCAAGATGCCCTGGACGCTGCGCCACAACAAGCCCGATCACGCCTGTTTGCAGCCGGCCTCGGAATGCGCGCGCATCGACTATCCCAAGCCCGATGGCAAGCTCACCTTCGACAAGCTCAGTTCGGTGTTCATTTCCAACACCAACCACGACGAGAACGAGCCCGTCCACCTGACGCTGAAGGACGCCTCCATTCCCGTGAAGGTCAACCTGGCCAAGTACGGCGGCCCCGAGGCGCGCTACTGCCCCGCGGGCGTGTACGAGTTCATCAAGGACGACCACGGCGACGACCGCCTGCAGATCAACGCGCAGAACTGTGTGCACTGCAAGACCTGCGATATCAAGGATCCCACGCAGAATATCGTCTGGGTGGCTCCGCAAGGCGGCGAAGGCCCCGTCTACAGCGGCATGTAATCCGGCCGGGCGGCAGCGCCCGTCCAAAGAGGCGCCCCTCGGGGCGCCTTTTTTCCGACCACAGGAAACGACACCATGACCGAACGCGTACTTCTCATCGGCTGCGGCGACCTGGGCCAGCGCGTGGCGCGGCGCTTCCTGGCGCGGGGCGATGACGTCCATGCCCTGCGCCGCCACCCGCCTGCGGACGACGCCAGCGGCATACAGTGGCTGCAAGGCGACATCACCCGCGCAGACTCGCTGCCTGCCCTGCCGCAAGGCGTGACCCGGCTGATCCATCTGCCCGCGCCGGGCGCGCGCGATCCCGATGTCTATCGCGGCGTATTCGTGGACGGCTTGAGAAACGTGCTGCAGGCGCTGGACGCCTCCCGGCTCAAGCGGATCGTGTTCGTTTCGTCCAGCGCGGTGTACGGAGAACACCATGGCGACTGGGTCACCGAAGCCACGCCGCCCGCGCCGCAGGGCTTCAATGGCCGCGTGCTGCTGGAGGCCGAAGCGGCGCTGGCGGCCCAGCCGGTGTCGTCGACCGCGCTGCGGCTGGCCGGGCTGTATGGTCCCGGCAGGCTGCAGTTGATCGAACGGCTGCGCAGCGGCGCAGCCGGCGCACCGGTCCGGCCCGAGCATTGGGCCAACCGCATCCACATCGACGACGCCGCCGCCGCTGTGGTCCACCTTGCGCTGCTGCCCGAGGTGGACCCTGTGTATATCGGCTGCGACGACACGCCCCTGCCCCTGCACACGCTGTATGCCGACCTGGCAAGGCTGATCGGCGCCCCCGCGCCGCGCGAAGCACCCGCGCCCGCCAATATCGGCAGCAAGAAGCTCAGCAACGCCCGCCTGCGCGCCAGCGGACTGACGCTGCAATGGCCCGATTCGCGCCTGGGCTATGCAGCCTTGCTGGCGCAGGCCGGAGCGGCGCAGGCATAGTTCGGCCCCCATCGAATCGTTGCGCGCGGGGGTGGCGGATACTGGCGGCCAGATCCATCACTGGCCATCCCATGCAACCCCATCACCCGCTGGACGCGGTCACCCACCCCGCGCCGTACCCGTACTACGGCGCGCTGGCGCGCGGCAGGCCCTTGTATCGCGACTCCATGCTGGGCCTGTGGGTCGCCTGTCATCCGGACACGATCACCGCGGTCATGCGGCACCCTGCGGCCCGCGTGCGCCCCCCGGCCGAGCCCGTGCCGACGGGCTTGTGCCCTGGACCGGCGGGCGAGCTGTTCGGCCGCTTCGTTCGCATGAACGACAGCGCGCTCCATTCACGCCTGAAGGACTTGCTGGCGACGTTCATGCGTGAGCAAGGCTTGGTGCAGCCGCCCCCGCGCGCATGGCTCCCGGCTACGCCGCTGGACGCCGCTTCCGTCGACCGTTACCTCTGCGCCGCGCCCGTGCATGCGCAGGCCGCTTTTCTGGGATTGGGCCCGGCCCTCCATGCCGATTGCGCGGCGGATATCGCCGGCTTTCTGCTCGCCCTGCCCGCGACGGCGGGCGCCGGCCGGATCACCGCCGGCCATGCGGCGGCCGAGCGCCTGCAGACCCGCCTGGCATCGCACCTGGCCGGCCCCGACGCCCCGCCCGCGCTGCGCAGGCTGAGCGCCGGCGCGGCACAGGCAGGCATCGCGCCGGCCATGGTGGCCGCCAATCTGGCCGGGCTGCTGTTCCAATCCTGCGAAGCGGGCGCGGGGCTGCTGGGCAATGCGCTCATCCTGGCCGGCCGCCGGGGCGCGACCGCGGCGTTGACACACGAAGAGGCCAGGACACTGGTGGGCGACGTCGTGCGCCACGATCCCCCGCTGCACAACACCCGGCGCTTTTTGGCCGACGGCATCGACATTGGCGGGCAACGCATCGAAGCCGGCCAGACCGTTCTGCTGGTGCTGGCGGCTGCGGCCATGGCCCAGCCCGAGAAGGACTGGACCTTCGGCGCGCAAGGACATGCCTGTCCCGGCGGCGAAGCCGCGCGCCGCCACGCCGCCGATGCGCTGACCCACCTGCTGGGCGCCGGCGTCGATGCGGCCGCGCTGGCCGCCCGGTTCCGCTACCGCCCGCTGCCCAATGCACGCATCCCCCAGTTTCATTTTTCCGAGGACAGCCATCCATGATCGCCGTGATATTCGAAGTCGAACCCGCCCATGGCGACCCCGATCCCTATCTGCGCATCGCCGCCGGTCTGATCGACGAGCTGAAAGCCATCGACGGATTCATTTCCGTCGAGCGCTTCCAGAGCCTGTCCACGCCGGGCAAGCTGCTGTCGCTGTCATTCTGGCGTGATGAAGAATCCGTCAAGCGCTGGCGCGGGCTGGAATCGCACCGCCGAGCGCAGGAAGCCGGGCGCGGCGGCGTGTTCCAGAACTACCGCCTGCGCGTTGCGCAGGTGCTGCGCGACTACGGCATGAACGAGCGCGGTGAAGCGCCGGCCGACAGCCGCGACCGGCACGGCTGACGCCCGCCCGCGACGCTCAGGCCAGGTGGCGCGCCACCGCTTCGATCACCCGCCGCACATCCGCGGCGGACACGTCCAGGTGCGTCACCAGCCGCGTCGGGCCGCCGTACACGGCGCGCATCAGGATTCCGTCGTTCGCCAACGCGGCCGTCAGCGCCTCGCAGCGGGACGGCTCGAACTCCACGAACACCATGTTGGTGTCCTGGCTCAGCACCTTGACGCCACGCACGCCGCGCAGGCCCTCGGCCAGCAGGCGCGCATTCTCGTGGTCTTCGGCCAGCCGGTCCACATTGTGCTCCAGGGCGTACAGGCAGGCTGCCGCCAGCACGCCGGACTGGCGCAGCCCGCCGCCCAGCATCTTGCGCCAGCGATGGGCACGGGCGATCAGATCCTCGCTGCCGACCAGCACCGACCCCACCGGCGCGCCCAGGCCCTTTGAGAAACAGACGGACACCGAATCGAAAGGCTGGCACAGGTCAGCCACGGGCTTGCCACTGGCGACCGCCGCATTGAAGACGCGCGCGCCGTCCAGATGCGTGGCCAGTCCGTGTTCGCGCGCCCAGGCCGTCGCAGCCTGTATGTAGGCTGCCGGAATCAGCTTGCCGTGGAAGGTGTTTTCCAGCGCCAGCAGGCGGGTGCGCGCGAAGTGCGCATCGCCCTGGGGCTTGAGGGCCGCGGCCAGCTTCTCCAGCGGCAGCGATCCGTCCTCCGCGTGCTCGATCGGCTGCGGCTGGATGCTGCCCAGCACGGCCGCCCCGCCGCCTTCGTACTTGTAGGTGTGCGCAAGCTGGCCGACCAGGTATTCGTCGCCGCGGTCGCAATGCGCCATCAACGCCGCCAGGTTGCTTTGCGTTCCCGACGGAAAGTACAGGCCCGCCGCCTTGCCGGTGCGCTCGGCAAGCGCTTGCTGCAGGCGAATCACGGTGGGATCGTCGCCCATCACGTCGTCGCCCAGCGGGGCGCTGACCATGGCCTGCAACATGGCGGCGCCAGGCCGGGTGACAGTGTCGCTACGCAGATCGATCATGGAGAGTCCTAGGAGGAAAAGAGAAGGTCGTCAGTGAATTCAGTCGGTGCTTGCCGCCGGCGCGGCGCGGCTCACCACCCAGATACCGGCCAGGATCAGCGCCATGCCGCCCAATTCGCCGGGCGTGGGGCGCTCTGACAGGATGGCCCATGCCAGCAGCATCGCCACCACGGGAACGCCCAGGCTGGACAGGCCGGCAATCGACGCGGGCACGCGGCGCACCACCTGCAGCCACAGGAGCCAGCCGGCGGCGGTGGCGATCAGCACAATGTAGGTCATGCCGGTCCACAAGGGCCAGCCCCATTGCGCGGTCATTTGCGGCACCAGATAGGCCACGGGCACCATGACCAATCCGCCAAACAGCATCTGCCAGGCGGTGAACGTCATGACGTCGGGAGCGTGGCGGTCGAACATGCGCTTGGACAGCACGGTGCCCACGCCCCAGCACAGCCCGCTGCCCAGGCCCAGCAGCACGGGGCGGATGTCGCCCAGGCCGTTCCAGGGCTCGACAAAGCAGATCAGCCCGATGGCGGCCAGGCCGATGCCCAGGCCATGGCGGGCAGAGGGGCGCTCGCCCAGCAGCCACCACGCGAACAGGACCACCCAGAACGGCATGGTGTAGGCCATGAGCGACACCTTGCCCACGCCGCCCGACACCAGCGCCGTCTGCACGAATCCCTGGAACCCGGCCGTCTGCGTCAGGCCGATCAGCAGCGTCAGTTTCCAGGGCGGCATCGCCAGCGGGCGGCGCGTGGCGATCGCCAGCGCGAACAGCACCAGGCTGCCCGTCACGTAGCGCAAGGCCACGAAGTCAAAGGGGCCGATGTAAGGAACGATCAGCTTCATCGCGATCCAACTGCCCGCCCAGACCAGAATGGTGCTGAACATCAGGGCAAGTCCTGTGCGATCGAAACTGCTACTGCTCACGGGTGGCTCCGTAAAAGGCGATGAAAAGAAAATACGCCCGCACCGGATGCCGGTACGGGCGTATGACATTATGCGCCTGTCGCGTTGCGAACGGCCGGCCACGCTCGGCCGGACGCACTTACAGGGGCTTGGACAGTTGATCCAGGATGGCGGGGTTTTCCAGCGTGGAAACGTCCTGCGTGACTTCCTCGCCCTTGGCCACCACGCGCAACAAGCGGCGCATGATCTTGCCCGAACGCGTCTTGGGCAGGTTGTCGCCGAAGCGGATGTCCTTGGGCTTGGCGATGGGGCCGATTTCCTTGGCGACCCAGGCACGCAGCTCGTTGGCGATCTGCTTGGCTTCCTCGCCGGTCGGGCGCGCGCGCTTGAGCACCACGAAAGCACACACGGCCTCGCCCGTCACGTCGTCAGGCCGGCCCACCACCGCGGCTTCGGCCACGAGGTCGGTCTTGGACACCAGCGCCGATTCGATCTCCATCGTGCCCAGGCGGTGGCCCGACACATTCAGCACGTCGTCGATGCGGCCCATGATCCAGAAGTAGCCGTCCGCATCGCGCTGCGCGCCGTCGCCAGCCAGGTAATAGCCGCGCAGTTCGGACGGGAAATAGCTCTTCTTGAAGCGCTCGGGGTCGCCCCAGATGTTGCGGATCATCGCGGGCCACGGCCGCTTGATGACGAGGAATCCGCCATTGCCTTTTTCGACGTCGCCGCCGGTTTCATCGACGATGGCCGCGGCGATGCCCGGCAGCGGCAGCGTGCAGGAACCGGGCTTGGTCGGCGTGGCGCCCGGCAGCGGCGTGATCATGTGGCCGCCGGTTTCGGTCTGCCACCAGGTATCCACGATGGGGCAGCGTTCGCGGCCCACGTTCTTGTGATACCAGATCCACGCTTCGGGATTGATGGGTTCGCCCACGGTGCCGATGATGCGCAGGCTGTCCAGGTCGTAGTTCTTCGGATGGGCTTCGGGCGCGGCCTCGGCCGCCTTGATCAGCGAGCGGATCGCGGTGGGCGCCGTGTAGAACGTGGTGACCTTGTGGCGCGCGATCATGTCCCAGAAGCGGCCCGCGTTCGGGTAGGTCGGCACGCCTTCGAAGACGATCTGCGTCAGCCCGGCCGCCAGCGGCCCGTACGTGATGTAGGTGTGGCCCGTGACCCAGCCCACGTCGGCCGTGCACCAGTAGACGTCGTCCTTGCGGGCGTCGAAGGTCCACTTGACCGTCAGCAGCGCCCACAGCAGGTAGCCCGCCGACGAATGCTGCACGCCCTTGGGCTTGCCGGTGGATCCGGAGGTGTAGAGGATGAAGAGCGGATGTTCGGCGTTGACCGGCACGGGTTCGCAGGTGTCGGGCTGGCCGGCTTCGACATCGTGCATCCAGAGGTCACGGCCTTCGGTCCATTGCACCTTGCCGCCGGTGCGGCGATACACGACGACCTTGGTGATCGCCTCGCAGCCGCCCATCGCGATGGCTTCTTCCACCGCGGGCTTGAGCGGAATGGTCTTGCCGCCGCGCACCTGCTCGTCGGCGGTGATGACCAGCGACGCGCCCACGTCCACGATGCGCTCCTGCAGGCTCTTGGCGGAGAAGCCGCCGAACACCACGGAATGCGTCACGCCCAGGCGGGCGCAAGCCTGCATGGCCACGACGGCTTCGATCGACATGGGCATGTAGATGATGGCGCGGTCGCCCTTCTTGTAGCCCAGGTCCTTCAGGCCATTCGCGAAGCGGCACACGCGCGCCAGCAGTTCGCGGTAGCTGACCTTGTTCACCGTGCCGTCGTCGCCTTCGAAGATGATGGCGGTCTTGTCGGCGTTGCCGTTGGTCAGGTGCACGTCCAGGCAATTGGCCGAAACGTTCAATTCGCCATCGCCGAACCAGCGGTAGAACGGCGCGTCGGATTCGTCCAGGACCTGCGTGAACGGCTTGGTCCACTGCAGGTTGTCGCGGGCCTGCCCGGCCCAGAATCCGTCGAAGTCGTTTTCGACTTGCGCGCACAGCGCGTTGTAGGCATCCATGCTGGGAATCGCGGCGCCCTGCGCCGCGCGCTCGGGCGGCGGAAAGACGCGGGTTTCCACCAGTACGGACTCAATAGCGTTCGACATGATCTTTGTCTCCAATCGGTGATTCTGTTGTTTATGCCGCTTTTTTATTGCCCACCCGCCACCGTATCGCCGCGCTCTTACGGGCACCTTACGCAAAATGCGGGCCGGAGCCCGCGGGCCCGCGAAGTGCGCAACGGCCGGACGGCGCCGGACCAGGGCAAGAAAACGCCGAAAGGCGTCGACAAGACAGCACGCACAAGCAAACTACGCAAAAGCACACAGTGCAAAAACACTGCGGGTAATCCGCGCGCCGCCGCGGTATCGATGCGGCGGCGCGGGGCAGTCCATAAGGATAGCAGCCGCCTCGAGCCTGGCGTATACCGCCTTCAGGCGGTCCGGCGTGCCAGGCCGCCTTTCATGTCCACGCGCGACAGCAGAACCAGTCCGCCCACGAAGAACAGGCCGGTGACAAGAATGGCCAGGCGGTGGTTGCCGTGCGTGGCCCAGGTCACCAGGCCATAGGTCAGCGGACCGATCACCGCGGCAAGCTGCACGGCGAAGGTCCACAGCGAATAGAACTCGGCCAGGCGTCCGGCGGGCGCCAGCGCGCCCGTCATCGCCCGGCCCGCGCTCTGGGTCGTGCCCATGCAGAGCCCGGCCAGCGTAGCGGCGATCCAGAACACCGGCGCGGTCACGGCCGCATAGGCCACCAGCACCATCACGATCCAGCCGGCCAGGGTGATGGCCAGCGCCGGCTTGTGGCCGATGCGGTCCTGCACATAGCCGAATGAGAACGCGCCCGCCGCCGCGCCGATGTTCACGGTGAACACCAGCAGCATGATCTGCGGCGTGGTGAAGCCCATGACTTCCGATGCATAGACCGCCGCCAGCGTGATCACGACGGAGATGCCGGCCTGGTAGCAGGCAATGCACATGAGCAGGCGGCGGAATTCGGGGAAGTGCCGCCCGGTCTCGCGCCAGGCATAGGCCAGGCGCTTGAGCATGTGCAGCGCTTCTTGCTTGCCCGCCCGCGGCCGGGCGCGCTCGCGCAGCAGGAAGAAGGACGGCAGCGCCGCCAGCGCAAACACCGCGCAGGTGACGACGATGACCCAGGGCACGAAGTGCTCGGCCGTGGCGCCACGCGCTTCGGCCAGCGTCACCACGACCAGCGACAGGCCCAGCGTGAGCATGCCGCCGCAATAGCCGAAGCTCCAGCCCCAGCCGGACACGCGCCCCAGCGCCGCGGGCTTGGCAAGCTCCGGCAGGAAGGCCGCGACCACGGATTCGCCCACGCAATAGCAGTAGTTCGACACGACGATGGCGGCCAGCGCCAGCCATACGTCGCCGGGTCCGGCCTGCGTCAGGACCAGGGTGGCCGCCACGCAGCCCACCGTGCTCGTGTAGAGCAGGCGGCGCTTGCCCGCGCGCGCGTCGGCGCGGGCGCCCAGCGTGGGCATGGTCAGCATGATGAGCAGATAGGACAGCGATAGCGCCGCGGTCCATGCCAGCGTGGCCCACGGGGCGCGCCCGCCGACCACGCCGACGAAATAGGTGCTGAACACCGCCGTGAGGATCACGGTGGTGTAGCCGGAGTTCGCGAAGTCGTACATGGCCCAGGCCCAGACTTCGCGCTTGGTCACGCCGGGGTTCAGGGGACCGGCGTCCCCCGAACCGGCGTTCGGTCCGGAAACGCCGGCGGGCGTTTCCGGCGGCAGCGCCTGGCTCATAGGCCCAGCGCGGCGATGCCTGCTTGCGCGATCTGCACGTCTTCGGTGGACTTCACGCCCGACACGCCCACCGCGCCCACGACCTGGCCGTCGGCCACGACGGGCACGCCGCCTTCAAGCATGCCTTCGATCAGCGGCGCCGACAGGAACGAATAGCGGCCGTTGTTGATGATCTCTTCGTAGATGCGCGATTCGCGGCGGCCCAGCGCGGCGGTCTTGGCCTTGGCGGGCGCAATGTGCGACGAGATGGGGGCCGCGTCGTCCAGGCGCAGCATGCCCAGCAGATGGCCGCCGTCGTCGGTCACGGCGATGGTGACGGCCCACTTGTTCTGCAAGGCGTGTGCTTCGGCCGCGGCCAGAATCTTCTTGACGTCTTCGGCGCTCAGCACGGGTTTGGTTTTCATTGCAGTGACTCCTTGATCTGTTCGAGGGCGTTAGGGTCTTCCATGGTGGTCAGGTCGCCGGGATCGCGCGCTTCGCATACCGCGACGATCGCGCGGCGCAGCACTTTGCCGGAACGGGTCTTGGGCAAGGCGCCCACGAACCGGATCCTGGCTGGCCTTGCCACGGCGCCAAGCTGATCTTCCACCAGCCGCATGATATCGCCTTCCAGCTGCTTTGCCCCTTCCGGCGTATCGGCCGCGGCGGGATTCTTCAGCACGGCGAAGGCCATCGCGACCTGCCCCTTGAGCGCGTCGGCCACGCCCACCACCGCGCATTCCGCGATCCCGCTGTGGCTATTGACCGATTCCTCGATCTCGCGGGTGCCCAGCCGGTGGCCGGCCACGTTGATCACATCGTCCGTGCGGCCCAGGATGAACCAGTAGCCGTCCGCGTCCACCAGCCCCCAATCGAACGTGGAGTACACCTCCCGCCCGGGAATGGACGTGAAGTAGGTCTGGACGAAACGCTCGTCGTCGCCCCAGATGGTGGACATCGCGCCGGGCGGCAACGGCGGCACGATGGCGACCACCCCCTTTTCGTCCGGACCCAGATCCTCGCCGGTGGATTCGCTGACGATGCGCGCATCGAAGCCGTAGACCGGGAACGACGGGCTGCCGAAGCGGGTGGGCACGTTCTCCACGCCCGGCTGCGCCGACAGGATCGGCCAGCCCGATTCGGTCTGCCAGTAGTTGTCGATGATGGGCTTGCCCAGCCCCTCGGAAATCCATTTGGCCGTCGGCTCGTCCAGCGGCTCGCCCGCCAGGTAGACCGCGCGCAGGGAGGACAGGTCGTGCTGCTTGAGCAGCGCCGGATCCTGGCGCTTGAGCACGCGCACCGCCGTGGGCGCCGAGAACAGGGTGTTCACCCCGAACTGCTCCACCAGCTTCCACAGGATGGCGCCGTCGGGGCGCACCGGCGTTCCTTCATACAGGACGGTCGCCTGCCCGCCGATCAGGGGCCCATAGACGATATAGGAATGCCCCACCACCCAGCCGATGTCGCTGGTGCAGAAATAGGTGTCGCCGGCGCGGCCGTTGAACAGGTATTCCATGGACGAGGCCAGCGCCACCGCGTAGCCGCCCGTGTCGCGCTGCACGCCTTTGGGGCGGCCCGTCGTGCCCGAGGTATAGAGGATGTAGCTGGGCTCCGACGACTCCAGCCACTCGATGGGAACGTGGGTGCCGCGATGGCGTTCGCGCAGGGTGGCGTAGTCCAGGTCGCGCCCGGCTACGGGTTCGAACGGCGCCAGGCCGCGGTCGAACACCACCACCGAGGCCGGCGGCGTCTTGGCCAGGGCCAGCGCGCGGTCCAGCAGCGGTTTGTACGGCACCACCTTGCCGCCGCGCGAGCCGCCATCCGTGCACACCACCACCTTGGGCGCCGCGTCATCGATGCGCTGGGCCAGGTTCACGGAGGCGAAGCCGCCGAACACTACCGAGTGCACCGCGCCGATCCGCGCGCAGGCCAGCATCGTGAACACCGCTTCCGGCACCATGGGCATATAGAGCAGCACGCGGTCGCCGCGCTCCACCCCGAGTTCGCGCAGCATGGCGGCGGCGGCATTGACCTCGTCATAGACGTCCTGGCGCGTGTAGACATGCTCGCGGTCCACTTCGGTGGACACCCAGATCAGGGCGGGATGGTCGGCCTGCGTCGGCAGCCAGCGGTCGACGGCGTTGTAGCAAAGGTTGGTGCGCCCGCCTACGAACCACTTGGCGAATGGCGGGCGCGAGAAATCCAGGACAGACTCGAAAGGCGTTTCCCAATGGATGCGGCTGGCCTCTTCGCGCCAGAATGCATCGCGGTCATGTACCGATCGGTAATGGAAATCCCGGGTTTTTTGCATTTTTGTCTCCTGGTATTGTTCATAGGCCTTAAGGCTGATTGCGTTCTTTTCGAATCTTTTCGGTCATTCTGGTAGGCAAACCTTGCACGAGGCTTGCCGCAAGTCAAAAAATTCTTCCCGATGTCCACGCTGCATGGATATTTAGGGCCGTTACGTCATGAATCGGCCTTAAAAGTTTGGTAGAATCCCCGCGAAGTTGCACAAAATTGTTGATTTTGCTGACATCTCAGCCACATCCGCGGCGATTGCCGTGGTTTTTGCTGTCATCGGCAAGTCATCCCCAGGCGAATGCATCGACACTCCATAAACGCGCGATTCAATTCATCCGTTGACCAGGCAAAGCGTGGTCTGCGTATGCTCGCGCTGACCGCGTGCGTTGCGGGTTTGGCAGGTTGTGCAGGCACTAATCAAAAGTCAATCGCCCATTCGTCCGAGATCGACCCGTACGAAATGGAATGGGTTGCCACCTCCGATGATCCCATCGGTCTTCTGGTGGTGCAGAAATTCAAGCGCGAACGCCAACGCACCCACTCGGGCGTCGACAGCGACCACGCCATGGTCAGCGAAGCCCTGAATTATCTGGGCATCCGCTACCGCTTCGGCGGCAATTCCCCCGACACCGGGTTCGACTGCAGCGGCCTGGTCGCCTATTCCGCGGAACGCTCGCTGGGCCTGAAGCTGCCCCGCAACGCCGCCGCCATCGCCCAGCAAGGCACCTCCATCACCAAGAACGAATTGAAGGCCGGCGACCTGGTCTTCTTCAACACGATGGGCCGCCGCTTCTCGCATGTGGGCATCTATCTGGGCGACGACCGCTTCGTGCATTCGCCCAGCAGCGGCGGCGTGGTCCGTGTGGAAAACATGACCATGGCCTACTGGTCCAAGCGCTACAACGGCGCACGCCGCCTCGACAACAGCCTGATGGCATCGGCCCGCGCGGCAAACTGACCCGCCCTTCCTCAAGATATTCGCACGGCGCCAACACCCCGCGCCATCCCCAGAATGCAAAAATGCCGCCGGACTTTCCCGTCCGGCGGCATTTTTATTTCTCTTCGCGGCGTTTGGGCCGCAGGCCGTGTCGGCCTCCCCAGTTATCCGTATTTGCGCGGCAGGACGCCCGCTCAGTGAACCGTGCCTGCGCGCGGGCACAGACCGCACTGCTGCAGGGCCTGCTGCATGCTGCACACCGAACGGCGACACGCCACGACCCGGATGCCGCCGCGCTGCGCCGCGTTGCGGAAGGTCTTCATGACGTTGTGCCCCAGGAAGTCGGTCAGCAAAATGACCAGTTGGGTGCCCGAAGGCAATTGCAGCGTCTTCTTTTGGTGCGAGGGATCGCGTCCACTGATGTGGTGCGTGATCGAGATATTGTGCCCCTTGAGCAGATCGGGGATGTTGCCAAGGCGGTCGGCGCCCACTACCACTGCACTTAATCCTGCCGTCATGATGAACCTCACTGGGTCGTTGAGACTGGATGTAATGATAATGATTCCTATTTTTTAGTCAACTTAAATGAGATCCGTTCTTATTTAATTATTTTTATGAGCTTGGGGAAAGGGATAGCGAGCCTCCTGCCCATGACCTCAAAAAAAAACGCGCCGCCCAAGGGGCAGCGCGCTTTTCGCCAGGATGTTGAACGCCGGCTGAGTGGGATGCCGGCTTACTTGGGCGGTCCTTGCACGGCCTCGGTGACCACGGCGCGCGTCAGGGACGGCGCCAGCATCTCCAGGAAGGTGTACACATAGTCACGCAGGAACACCCCCGACTTCACGCCCACGCGCGTCGTGTGCGTGCCGAACAGGTGGCCCACTGGCAGCCCGACCAGATTGGCGTCGCGGCGCGGGTCATACGCCACGCCGGCGATGATGCCGATACCCAGGCCCACGTCCACGTAGGTCTTGATCACGTCGGCGTCGATGGCCTCCAGCACGATGTCCGGATGTATTCCCTGGTTGGCGAAGATCTCGTCGATCGTGCTGCGGCCGGTAAAGGCGCGGTCATAGGTCACGATCGGATACTCGGCCAACTGCGCCAGCGACAGCCGCTTGGCGGCGCTGGAAGTCAGTTCGGCCAGGGGATGGTCCGGCCGCACCACCACGGTGTGTTCCCAGGCGTAGACGGGCAAGGTTGCCAGGCCCGGGGTCAGGGCCAGCGATTCGGTGGCCAGCGCCAGGTCGGCCTGCTCATGCAGCACCATTTCGGCAAGCTGCGCGGGGCTGCCCTCGGCCAGCGACAGGTGGACCTTGGGGAACTGCTTGCGGAACGCGGGAATCACGCGGGGCAGCAGATAGCGCGCCTGGGTGTGCGTGCAGGCGATCACCAGGCCGCCCTCGTCGCGGCGCGCGAACTCGTCGCTTACCTTTTTCAGGTTGTCCACCTCGCGCATGATGCGGTCGATGACTTGCGACACGGCCAGGCCGGGCTTGGTCAGCCCCTTGATGCGCTTGCCATGCCGTTCGAAGATCTTGATGCCCAGCTCATCTTCGAACTCGATGATCGCCTTGGACACCCCCGGCTGCGAGGTATAGAGCATCCGGGCGGCTTCGGTCAGATTGAAGTCGCGCCGGATGGTTTCGCGCACGAAACGAAATTGCTGGAGGTTCATTAATTGGCCCCTGATAGACGGGCCAATTATAAGTAATAAGAACGCCTTGTTATATGAATTATTCGTATAAGCTTAAGAACAAGGCGTCCCCCTTTCAGCGCATCGAGATCGTGGTGTTGACGGTCTTGGCGTGCGCGGACCAGCGAGCCGTGACGGTCTTGGTCTGCGTCCAGAACTGGACAGCCTGCTTGCCGTTGGGGCCCAGGTCGCCCAGCTTGGACCCCCTGGAACCCGTGAAGCTGAACCACGCCACCGGCACCGGAATCGGCACGTTGATGCCCACCTGCCCCACGTCGATGTTGTTCTGGAAGTAGCGCGCCGCGCCGCCGTCCTGGGTGAACAGCGCCACGCCGTTGCCGTTGGGATTGCGGTTGATGAAGGCCACCGCGTCTTCCAGCGTTTCGACGCCGACGCAGCACAGGACCGGACCGAAGATTTCTTCGGTGTAGATGGTCATGTCTTCGCTCACGCCGTCGAAAATCGTCGGGCCCACGAAGTTGCCTTGCTCGAAGCCCGACACTTTCAGGTTGCGGCCGTCCAGCAGCAGCTTGGCGCCTTCGTCCACGCCCTTCTGGATCAGGCTCTCGACCCGCTTCTTGGCATTGGGCGAGACCAGCGGGCCCAGATCGGCTTCCCGGTCGGTGCCGGAATTGACCTTGAGCTTTCTGGAGCGTTCGACGAAATCAGGCAGCCAATTGCGTGCGTCGCCCACCAGCACGGCAACGGACGAGGCCATGCAGCGCTGGCCGGCAGCGCCGAAAGCCGCGCCCACGAGCTGGTTGAGCGCGACTTCCGGATCGGCATCCGGCAGGATCACGCAGTGGTTCTTGGCGCCCATCATCGACTGGCAGCGCTTGCCCGCGGCCGACGCGCGGTTGTAGATCTCGGTGCCCACCCGGGTGGAACCGATGAACGACACCGCCTTGATGTCCGGGTGCTCGCACAGGCCGTTGGCCGTTTCCGGACCGCCATGCACCACGTTCAGCACGCCCGGGGGCAAACCGGCCTCCAGGGCCAACTGAGCCAGGAACAGCGACGCGGTCGGATCCTGTTCGGACGGCTTCAGCACGAAGCTGTTGCCGCAGGCCACGGCGATCGGGAACATGAAGCAAGGCAGCATCACCGGGAAATTGAACGCGGTGATGCCCGCACACACGCCCAGCGGCTGGATCAGGGTGTAGACGTCGATGCCGGACGCGGCGTTTTCAGCGTATTCGCCCAGTTGCAGGTTCGCGATCGAGCACGCATGTTCGACCACTTCCAGGCCGCGGCCGATTTCGCCCTCGGCGTCCGGCAGCGTCTTGCCGTGCTCGCGGGTGATCATCTCGGCCAGCTTGCCGGTGTTGGCGCGCAGCAGCTCCTGGAACTTCAGCATGACGCGCATCCGCGCGCCCTGCCCGCTGTTGCGCCAGGTCTTGAAAGCCTCCTTGGCGTTGGAGACGGCCAGGTCCAGCTCTTCGCGCGTGGCGAAGGGGACCTTGGCAACGACCTCCTGGGTGGCGGGATTGATCACGTCTCGCCATTCGGTGGTTTTGGACTGCACTAGCTTGCCGCCGATCAATAGCGGAACGCGCGGGACTTCACTCATTTTGATGCTCCTCACACTGCGTAGTCGATGCGGATGGTGTTCCGCGTTCTTGGATACTGCGGCGCGCCGCCGGACCGGAATCCGCAGACGCCGGCGGGTCGCCGGACCCGGCTTATTTCTTCACCAGCGGGCACAAGGAATCGGACAGGGGCTGGAAGGCTTCGGCCGCCGGAATGGTGGCCACCAGCTTGGAATAGTCCCAGCCGCCCTTGGACTCCGCGGGCTTCTTCACTTCGTACAGATACATGTCGTGGATCACGCGGCCGTCGGGGCGGATAGACGCATTGCGCATGACCGGATCCTTGATGGGCAACTCCCGCATCTTGTCGGCCACGACCTTGCCGTCGGTGCTGCTGGATGCGGCAACCGAACGCAGGTAATGCAGCACGCTCGAATACACGCCCGCCTGCGTCATCGTGGGCTTCAGGCCGCGGAAGGCCTTTTCGAAGCGCGTGGCCCATTGCCGCGACGCGTCGTCGTAATCCCAGTAGAAGCCGTCCACATAGGACAGCCCCTGGGCGTTTTCCAGTCCAAGCGCACGCAGGTCGGACAGGAAGATCAACAAGGACACCAGCCGCTGGCCGCCGGCCACGATGCCAAACTCGCGCGCCTGCTTGACGGCATTGACCGTGTCCTGCCCGCCGTTGGCCAAGGCCACCACCTGCGCTTTGGAGCTCTGCGCCTGCAACAGATAAGAGGCGAAGTCGGGCGCATTGAGGGGGTGGCGGACGCTGCCGGCAACGGTGCCGCCCAGCGCCTGCACGGCCTTGACCGTGTCGGCTTCCAGCGAGTGGCCGAAGGCATAGTCCACGGTGATGAAGAACCAGGACTTGCCGCCCGCGCGCACGGTGGCCTTGGCGCCGCCGGCGGACTGCGAATACGTGTCGAACATCCAGTGAAAGCCGACGGGCGAGCATTCCTTGTTGGTCAATGCCGTGGTGGCCGGGCCGGAGAACATCACGACCTTGTTCTTTTCGCGGGCGATGCCTTGCACCGCCAGCGCCACGGCGGAATTGGTCAGGTCGGCGATGGCGGTGACGCCGTCGCGGTCAAACCATTCGCGCGCCTTTGCCGCCCCGACATCCGCCTTGTTCTGGTTGTCGGCGGACACCAGTTCGATCTTCATGCCTTTGCATTCCGCGGCCAGGCAGTCGTCGATGGCAAGTTGCGCCGCCGCCACCGAGCCCGCGCCCCCCATGCCGGCATAGGTGCCGGACATATCGGTCAGAATGCCGATCTTCACCGGCGGCTTATCCGCCGCGTGAGCCTGGCTCACCAATGCGGCGCCCAGACACAAGCCTGCGGCCATTCCGCGTGCGTGCAATTTCATGGATTTGTCTCCTGAGTTTTATGCGCTGAGTTCTAGCGTTTTGGCGCCGTCTTCGCGGCCCGCGGTCCCAGGGCATAGCCCAAGGCCTGCCAGCCCAGTGTAGATGTGTGAAAATCAACAAGCAACACTAGAAATGCACATTCCTTGTGCATTCATGCACAGCAAGAATTTGCCCGCCGCGCGCGGTTTCGCGGGGGCCGGAGAGCCGGATCGTGCTTGATTGGGACAGCCTGCGTTATTTCCTGGAAGTGGCCCGCACCCAGCGAGTCAGCGCGGCGGCGCGCAAGCTTGGCGTCGAACACACCACCGTTTCGCGCCGCATCCGCGCGCTGGAAGCCGAGCTGGACACGCTGCTGTTCGAGAAGTCGCGCAGCGCCGGATTCGTGCTGACCGATGACGGCCAGCGCCTGTTCGTGCATGCCGAGCAAATGGAAAGCGTGGTGCACACCGCCCGCGAAAACCTGTCCGGCATCGGGCAGGCGCTGTCGGGCCATTTGCGCATCGGCGCCACGGAGGGCTTCGGCAGCTACGTGCTGACGCCGCTGGCAGCGGACTTCCAGCGGCGCTACCCGCACATCACCTTGGACATCCTGCCGGTGCCGCGCTTTGTCAGCCTGTCCAAGCGGGAGGCCGACCTGGCCATCACCATCGAACGGCCTCAGCGCGGCCCCTACGTGTGCAGCAAGCTGTGCGATTACACGCTGCGCCTGTACGGCACGCCCGGCTATCTTGCACGCCATGCGCCGATCACGGGCCGCGCGGACCTGGCGGACCACACGTTCATCGGCTACGTGGACGAACTTCTGTTCAGCGAGCGCCTGCGCTATCTGGAAGACCTGCTGCCCGCCAGCAAGGTGGTGTTGCGCAGCACCAGCGTCGTGGCGCAGTACCATGCGGCGCTGCAGGGGCAGTCGCTGGCCATCCTGCCATGCTTCATCGCCGCTCAGGACCCCAGGCTCAAACCCGTACTCGAGAACGAGATCGCGATCACGCGCTCATTCTGGATGTACTGCCATGAAGACCTGCGCAAACTCAAACGCGTGACCGTGCTGTGGGAGTTCATCCGCAAGTCGGTGCTGAAAAATGCCGATCTGCTGGCCGGCAAGCGCGGCACGATGAAATACCTGCCGTGACAGGCCGGGGCGGCCGCGATAAGCCGCCCGTCAGCCAAGATGATTACGCGCTGTTCTTGGGGGCCTTCACGCGCAAACGCCGCATCAGCAGGAAGACGGTCAGCACCGCGACCGCGCCGTGGATCGCCCACACGCCCATGCCAAAACTGAGCTTGCCGCTGGAGATCCAGGCGCGCGACAGGTTGATCATGTTCATGTAGAGCAGGCCCACCAGGCCTGCGATGAGCAGGTCGCCCGAACGCCCCAGGCGCGGATTCACCGCGCCAAGCGGAATGGCCAGCAGCGCAAGGTTCAGCGCAGCCAAGGGCAGGGAAATGCGCCACATGACCTGCGACCAGCTGCTGTCGGTGTTGTCTTCCATGAGCTGCTGCGTGGTGCGCGCCTTGGAAGAACGTTCCGCCGCCGCGCGGGCCTCGGCCACGGGATCGTCGCCCGATTTGCTTTCCAGGCGCAGGCCGTATTTTTCGAAATGCACCAGCCGGATCTCGGGCGTGCCTGGTTTCAGGTCGTAGCGGTGGCCTTCACCAAGCACCAGGAAGCGGTCGCCGTTGGGCTGGGTCTCGCTGTGCGCGCTGCTTGCGGTCAGCACGCTCAGCCATTCGGGGCCGACCTCGCGCGCGAACACGTTGCCGAGCTCGTCCTCGGGACGGACGGGATCTTCCGCGAAGAACACGCGGTTGCCGCCGGAAGACTCGGCGAACTGGCCGGCCGTGACCTTGGACAGGTCGGAACGTTGCTCGAAGCGCTCGTGGTATTCGCCGATCTGGCGATAGGCCCAGGGCGACGCCACCAGCGTCAGGCCCGCCACCGCCACCGCCACGGGAACCGCGACGCGCAGCACGGGCTTGAGCCAATCGGCAAGGGATAGGCCGCTGGCGAACCACACCACCATTTCGGACTCGCGGTAATTGCGAGTCACCGTGGTCAGCACCGCGATGAAGATGGAGACCGCCAGAATGGTCGGTAGCGCGGTGATGGTCGACAGCGCGGCCAGCACCAGCACGACGTCCGCTCCGATGTTGCCGCCCGCGGCCTCGCCGAGCAGGCGCACGAGAAGCACGCTGAGCCACACGACGAGCAACGTGGAAAAGACAACGCCAGCGTGACTGGTGATCTCGCTGACGACAGAGCGTTTAAATAGAGACATGGGAGAATATGCGGGATAATCGACCGCATCATACACAGACGCACACGGGAAACCCTCATGGAATTTAGCACACAGACCACTGCTTCCCTGCACCAAGTCAAAACCGCCGCCCTTGCCGTGGGCGTGTACGCGGATGGCGTGTTGAGCCCCGCCGCCGATCTCATCGACCGCGCTTCCAATGGCGCCGTGCGCGCCGTGGTCAAGAACGAGTTCCGCGGCCGCGCCGGCTCCACCCTGACGCTGCGCAGCCTGCCGGGCGTTACCGCGCAGCGCGTGGTGCTTGTCGGTCTGGGCAAGCAAGATGAATATTCGGCCCGCATCCATGCGTCGGCCGAGCAGGCTTTTGCCTCGGCCTGCGTGGCAGCCCAACTCACCGAAGGCGTTTCCACGCTGGTCTCCAACCCGGTCACCGACGTCGCCGTCGCCGCGCGCGCGCGCAGCGCCGCCATTGCGGCCGGCAATGCCACCTATCACTACGACGCCAGCTTCGGCAAGCCCGACCGCGACGCCCGCCCCAAGCTCAAGAAGATCGTCCAGGTCGTCGAGCGCGCCGACGCGGCCCAGGCCCAGAAAGGCCTGCGCGAGGGCAGCGCCATCGCCAACGGCATGGAACTGACCCGCACGCTGGGCAATCTGCCGGGCAACATCTGCACGCCCACCTACCTGGGCGACACCGCCAAGCGCCTGGCGCGCGAGTTCAAATCACTGAAGGTGGAAGTCCTGGACCGCAAACAGGTCGAGGCGCTGGGCATGGGTTCGTTCCTGTCGGTCGCCCGCGGCTCCGAAGAAGCGCTGCGCTTCATCGTCCTGCGCCATGCCGGCCTCAAGACGGCCAAGAAGGGCGCCAAGGGCGCGCAGGGCCCGATCGTGCTGGTCGGCAAGGGCATCACCTTCGACGCCGGCGGCATCTCGCTCAAGCCCGCCGCCACCATGGACGAAATGAAGTACGACATGTGCGGCGCCGCCAGCGTGCTGGGTTCGTTCCGCGCCCTGGCCGAACTTGAACTGCCGCTGGATGTCGTGGGCCTGATTCCCGCCTGCGAGAACCTGCCCAGCGGCAAGGCCAACAAGCCGGGCGACGTCGTCACCAGCATGGCCGGCCTGACGATCGAAATCCTGAACACCGACGCCGAGGGCCGGCTGGTCCTGTGCGACGCGCTGACCTACGCCGAGCGGTTCAAGCCGTCCGCCGTGATCGACATCGCCACGCTGACCGGCGCCTGCGTCGTGGCCCTGGGCAACGTCAACACTGGCCTGTTCTCCAAGGACGACGCCCTGGCGGATGCGCTTTCGGCCGCCGGCCGCCAGTCGCTCGACACCGCGTGGCGCATGCCGCTGGACGACGCCTACCAGGAACAGCTCAAGTCCAACTTCGCGGACCTCGCCAACATCGGCGGCCCGCCGGCCGGCGCGGTCACGGCGGCGTGCTTCCTGTCGCGCTTCGCCAAGGCCTACCCCTGGGCCCACCTGGATATCGCCGGCACCGCCTGGCGCGGCGGCAAGGACAAGGGCGCCACCGGCCGCCCCGTGCCCCTGCTGATGCAGTACCTGCTGGATCAGGCTTGAAACGCCTGCAACGGAAGCCCGCATGACGCGCATCGACTTCGCCTTCGGCGCGCCTGACCGTTTGCGCATGGCCTGCCAGGTCGTGCGCAAACGCTTCCTGGCAGGCCAGCGCCTGGTGGTGTACTGTAAGGACGGTACACGCTTGGCTGCGTTCGACCGCATGCTCTGGGCCTTCGACGACACGGCCTTCGTGCCCCATGTGCTGGCCAATGACCCGCTGGCGTCCGACACCCCCGTGGTGCTGACGGCCGGCGATCCGCTTGAGGCCGCGCAGGCAGCGGGCCCCGACGGCCAGCCCCAGCCCTGGCTGCTGAATCTGGACGACGATTGCCCTCCGGGATTCGAGGCCTTCGAACGCCTGCTGGAAATCGTCTCCGATGACCCGGAAGACAAGCAGGCCGCCCGGCAGCGCTGGCGGATCTACCAGACGGCCGGGCATACGCCGCAAAGCCACGATCTCAGCCGCCAGGCCCCGGGCGGCTGAACGCCCTCTTTGCCCCGCCGCATCTTATTGAACTTCGGGAGTTCCCATGCCCTCTCGCCCCATCGACCCTGGCATCCCGACCCTCACTCAGCGGGCCGAGCCCTCTCTATATGGCCCCGCCGGCGACGACGACGCACCCGTGCTGACGGAACTGGCCGACGACGCCGGACTGGCTTATGCTGACGACGCGTTTCCCGTCCTGACGGACATGGCGGATGACGCCGGCGCTTCGGCGTCCCCCCAACCGCTGGCCGCCGCGCCGCAGCCAGCAGCGCCGCTGCCCGACGCGACCGTGCTGACCGCCCGCCTGCAGGCCGAGGTGGAACAGCTCATGCGCGAGGCCCTGGCCGACGCCATCGAGCAAATCCAGGCCCGCATGGACGCGGAATTGCCGGCCATCGTGGCCCGGGTACTGAACGCGGTCAGGCCCGGTTAAGGCGTCCTACAAAGGTCCAGCCGGGGGCCTAAATCTTCCAAAATTGGATTCTTCAGGGAACCGTAAGGTATTCTTCGCATCTAAGCTTTCTAGGCAATCATCATATTTGTCTTACACAGGAGTCCTCAATGAACGAATATCGTCCGTCCCCTTTTAACCGTTCCGGCCAGGTCGCCGGCGCGCCGGGCGAGGTCGCTCGCAATCAGGTCCTGCGCAACACCTATTGGCTTCTGGCCCTGTCGCTGATCCCCACCGTGCTGGGCGCCGCCGTCGGCCTCTACACGGGCATCAACCGCGTCATGGGCGCCAGCCCCGGCCTGTCGGCCATCGTGTTCCTGGTGGGCGCGTTCGGCATGATGTTCGCCATCGAGAAAAACAAGAACAACTCGATGGGCGTGGTCCTGCTGCTGGCCTTCACGTTCTTCATGGGCATCATGCTGTCGCGCCTGCTCGGCTTCGTGATGGGCATGAGCAACGGCTCCCAACTGGTCATGACGGCCTTCGGCGGCACCGCGATCGTCTTCGGCACGATGGCCACGCTGGCCTCGACCATCAAGCGCGATTTGTCCGGGATGCAGAAATTCCTGTTCATCGGCGCCGTGGTGATCCTGGTGGCGGCCTTGGCCAACATCTTCCTGCAGCTGCCCGCGCTGATGCTGACCATCTCGGTCATGGCCATCGTCGTGTTCTCGGCCTTCATGCTGGTCGACCTGCAGCGCGTGGTCAACGGCGGCGAAACCAACTACGTCTCCGCCACGCTCGCCATCTACCTCGACGTCTACAACGTCTTCTCGAACCTGCTGATGCTGCTGGGCATCTTCGGCGGCAACCGCGAGTAATCGCCAGTCGCCATACCAGTACCCAAGGGCCTACATTCGCATGTAGGCCTTTTTCATTGCCCCCGCCATTTGCCCTGACGGAGCCTCGCCATGCCGGACCGCCGCCACTTTCTTCAGACCGCCGCCAGCGCCGCCTTGCTGAGCCCCGCGTGGACCGTACAGGCGTTGACCCCTGCGCCCGCCATGCTGACCCGCGGCATTCCGTCCTCCCGTGAAGCGCTGCCCGTCATCGGACTGGGCACCGCAGACACCTTCAACGTGTCCACCGGGGACGCCGCTGCCATGGCGCCCCTGGCGCAGGTGCTCGACACGCTGATGCAGGCAGGAGGCAGCCTTATCGATACCGCGCCCAGTTACGGGCAGGCCGAGGCCGTCACCGGTGCGCTGCTGGCCCGCCAGGGCGGCCTGCGCGCCCGCGTGTTCCTGGCCACCAAGATCAGCACGCAAGGCCACGAATCGGCGATGCGCCAGGTGCGGCAGTCGCGGCAAGCCCTGGGCAGCGACAAGCTGGACCTGATCCAGGTCCACAACCTGATCGACACCCGCAACCAGCTCGCGCTGCTGCGCGAACTGAAACAGCAGGGCCTGACCCGCTATATCGGGATCACCCACTACACCGACCATGCCCACGACGAGCTCACGAGCCTGGTCGAACGGGAAAAGCCCGACTTCCTGCAGATCAACCTGTCCGTCGGTGCGCGCAGCGCCGAAAAACGCCTGCTGCCCGCCTGCCAGGCCAACGGGGTCGCGGTGCTGATCAACCGGCCCTTCGAGGACGGCGCGCTGTTCCGCCAGGTGAAGGGCAAGGCATTGCCCAAGCTGGCGGCGGACATCGACTGCACGTCCTGGGCGCAGATCTTCCTGAAGTTCATCATCGGCCACCCCGCCGTCACCGCCGTCATTCCCGCCACGTCCAAACCCGCCAACATGGCGGACAACGCGCGGGCCGGCTTCGGCCGGCAACCCGACGCCGCCATGCGCGAGCGCATCGCCGCCCTGCTGGCCTGACGCGATGGCAGCCGTTCCCCTATCCTGGCGCGCCGGGGCGGCGCGGGTCTTTGGGATACGGGATGAGGAACTGGCGCCCGCCGCCTGCGGCTTCGCGTTTTTCTTCTTCCTGTTCTGCGGCTACTTCATGCTGCGCCCGATCCGCGAAACCATGGGCATCCAGGCTGGCGTGAACCAGTTGCAATGGCTGTTCACCGCCACCTTTGTCGCCACGCTGGCCGTGGTGCCGCTGTTTGGCTGGTTATCGGCCCGCGTGCCCCGCGCCACCCTGGTGACCTGGGTCTACGGCGTCTTCGCGCTGACCATGCTGGGCTTCGCCGCCTTGCTTCATCTGCAACCCGGCAGCGTCTGGGCCGCGCGGGCCTTCTATGTGTGGCTGTCGGTTTTCAACCTGTTTGTCGTCTCCATCGCCTGGAGCCTGATGGCCGACGTGTTCCGCATGGAATCGGCCAAGCGGCTGTTCGCCCTGATCGCCGCCGGCGCCAGCGCCGGGGGATTGTGCGGACCGTTGCTCGGTGCGTTGCTGGCGGGCGCGCTGGGTCCGGCCGGGCTGCTCGTGCTGTCCGCGCTGCTGCTGACGGCCACGCTGCCGCTCAAGCAATGGCTGCTGCGCTGGCGGGCCGCCACGCGCACCGATATCGGCCTGGAAGCAATACAGCGCCCTATCGAAGGCACGGTCCTCGGCGGGATCTCGCGCATTTTCCGCTCGCGCTACCTCATGGGCATCTCGCTACTGGTGGTGCTGCTGGCCACGCTCAATACCTTTCTCTACATGGAGCAGGCCCGCCTGGTCGCCGACGCCTTCCCGGATACGGCCCAGCGCATCCGCGTCTTCAGCGCGCTGGACTTCACCGTGCAGACGCTGGCGCTGCTGTCGCAGATCTTCATCACCGGCCGCGTGGCCGCCCGCCTGGGCCTGCGCTTCCTGCTGACCGCGGTGCCGCTTGCCGTCGCGCTGGCATTCCTGGCGCTGGCGGCGTTTCCCGTCTTTGGCGTGCTGGCGGCCGCCATGATCCTGCGCCGTGCCGGCGAGTACGCCCTGATCCGGCCCGGCCGCGAAATGCTGTTCACGGCGGTCTCGCCCGAAGACAAGTACAAAACCAAGAACGTCATCGACACCGTGGTCTACCGGGGCGGCGACGCCGCCAGCGGCTGGGTCAAGGCGGGCCTGGACATGCTGGGGTACGGCGCGGCGTTGATCGCGCTGCTGGGCGCCGCGGTCGCGCTGGGCGCGGCTGCGCTGGGCCATGGCCTGGGCAAGCGGGCCGATCGGCGCAATGCAGACATCCATTAGTTTTTTTCGAACATCCATCTCATAAAAGCAAACGGATTCCGCGCGATGCGCCCGCACAATGGCGCAGCTCTCAACGCCTCGGGAATCGTCATGAAACGCACCGCCTGCCTTGCCGCCCTGTTGCTTTGCCTTGCCGCGCCCGGCGCGCAAGCCGACTACCCGGAACGCGCGATCACGCTGATCGTGCCCGCCGCCGCCGGCGGCAACGCGGACATCACCGCGCGCCTCATCGGCCAGGAAATGAGCCGGCTGCTGGGCCAGCCCGTGGTCGTCGAGAACCGGGTCGGCGCGGGCGGCCGCATCGGCACCCAGGCCGTGGTGCGCGCCCCGGCCGACGGCTACACGATCGGCTATGCCCATGTAGGCACGTTGGTGCTGCACCGTTTCCTGTTCAAGCAGCAGCTCTATGACCTGGATCGCGATATCGCGCCGATAGGCCTGGTCGCGGAAACCCCGAACGTCATCGTGGTGAATGCCGCCTCGCCCTATCGGGACCTGAAGAGTTTCATCGACGCCAGCCGTGTCCAGCCCGACCGCCTGACCATGACCTCGGCGGATCCCGGCACGACCAGCGAGGTGGGCGTCAAACTGTTCATTGCCCAAACCGGCGCCGCCGTCCGCCAGATTCCCTACAAGGCCACGGCCGCGCAACTGTCCGACCTGCTGGGCGGCCACGTCGACTCCATGATGGAAAACCTGCCGCCTCTGATCGGCAACCTGAAAGACGGGCGGCTGCGGGCGCTCGCCGTCACCACCCGCAAGCGCGCCGCCTCCAATCCCGATGTGCCGACCGTGGCCGAACAGGGCTATCCGGATTACGAGCAGTCGGCCTGGAGCGCGCTGGTCGCACCCGCTGGAACCCCGCGCGCCGTCATCTCCCGGCTGAACGCAGCGATGAACCAGGCCTTGCGTTCAGATGGCGTCAGCAGGGAACTGCGCAGCCGGTCCCAGGAACCCCTGGGCGGCACGCCCCAGGACGTCCAGACACAGATTCTCAAGGAGCTGCCCAAATGGGAAAGCATCATCAAGGCCGCCACGCTGGATTGAGCCGGGTCCGCGCCCGCCTGGGAGCATCCGCATGGCACGGGTAAGCCGGGAGGATTTCTCGGTGGCCGCCGCTACCAACGAATCGGCTTACCGGCGCATCACGATCCCCATGCTGCGGGTGGAGGCCGGGCCAGGCCCCGCTGTCGCCCTGATCGCCGGCGTGCATGGCGACGAATGGGAAGGCCAGGCGGCAGTGCTGGACCTATGGCACCAATTGCCGGAAATTCTGCAGCGCGGCACGGTCTTCCTGCTGCCGGCCGTCAACGCGGAGGCCTCGCTGGCCGGCACGCGCCTGTCGCCCTCCGACGGCGGCAATCTGAATCGGGCCTTCCTGGGCGAGCCGGCGCGCGGCTATACGGAAAGCATCGCGGCCGCGCTGGAAGCCCGGCTGCTGCCCCGCGTGCAGGCAATGGTGGACGTGCACAGCGGCGGCGCATCCCTGCGCTACCTGCCCTCGTCGGTGATCACCCGCTACGGCGACGATGCCTACGACGCCCGCCTGCCCGCCTTGGCCCGTGCCTTCGGGTTGCCCCATTGCGTGTTCTTTCGCGGCGGCGAAAGCGGCTCCATGCCGGCCGCGGCCAGCCGCCACGGCGTCCTGCGCCTGAGCGCGGAAATCGGCGGCGGCAGGGAAACCAGCCGCGGCCTTGCCGAGCGCTGCCGCGAGGGGCTGCTGGGCTGTCTGGCCGAACTGGGCCTGATGCCGGACCATCCCCTGCCGCGCAATCCTGAGATCCGGCTCTATGACCTGGATGCGCCCGCCGCCACGCTGCGCACGCGCGAACCCGGCGTATTCGTGCCCGGCGTCGAACTGGGGCAATCCGTCGCCGCGCGCCAGGACATCGGCCGCCTGATCGAGCCCGCACGCCCCGACACCCCCATGCGCGCCCTGCTCAGCCCGCAGGCGGGCACCGTGGTCTGCCTGCGCGCCATCGCCCGCAGCGGCGACGGCGACTGCCTGCTGCAGGTCGCGCCCGCCCTTCCCCTGGACTCCCTTGCATCCAAGTACTGACCCATGCAGATGAACCCTAGCTTGACCGGCCTGCGCTGTATCCGCTGCGCAAGCCTTTGGCCACCGGGCGACTATCCCGAAGGCTGCCCCAACTGCCTCGCGGCCCGCCATCCCGCCACGCTGGAATGCCGCTACGGCCCTTCCCCGCGTGACGGCGCCATCCCCTTGCCCGTGCTGGCGCCCGTCACGCTGGGTGAAGGCGCCACGCCCATGCTGGCCGCCGAGGAGCTCGCGCGGTCCGAAGGCATCGGCCAGCTCTGGCTCAAGTGCGAAAGCGCCAATCCCACGGGCAGCCACAAGGACCGGATGGCGGCACAACTGGTTTCGCGCGCCCGCCTGGCTGGCGCGTCCCGCGTGGCAGCCGCTTCCAGCGGTAATGCCGGCGTCTCGCTGGCGGCCTATTGCGCCGCGGCCGGCCTGCAGGCCGATATCGCCATCACCCGCAATTGCCCGCCCCTGCAGCGCGAAGCCATGGAGCGCTTCGGCGCGCGGCTCAGCATCTTCGAGGACAGCCTGGGACGCTGGCCATACGTGGCCGACCTGTGCCGCAACCACGGCGCGTTCGCCGGCACCAATTACCTGAATCCGCCGGTGGGCACGCATCCCTATGGCGTGGAAGGCTACAAGCCCATCGCCCAGGAGATTCTGGACGTTTGCGGCGTCCCCACCGACATCGTCGTGCCCACCGCGCGGGGTGACCTGCTCTGGGGAATTTTCCTGGGCTGGCAGCACCTGCTGCAAAGCGGACGCATCGCGCGCCTGCCCCGCCTGCACGCGGTGGAGCCCTATGCCCGCCTGTCGCGGGCCCTGGCCACGGGCGATGCCCGGGGCCAGTGGGAAGGCGCGACCGACCAGTACTCGATTGCCGGCGGCACATGCACGCTGCAAGCGCTGGAAGCCCTGTCCCGCTCGGGCGGCGCGCCCGTCGAGGTCTCCGACCCCGACGCCGTCCGGGCGCGGCAAAGACTGGAACACATGGGGCTGGGCACGGAACTGTCCTCCGCCGCCGCGCTGGCGGCCGTGCCCCGGCTCAGGCGCGCGGGCGTGCTGGATGCGGAGTCGACCGTGGTCCTGATGCTGACGTCCGACGGGCGCCGGGGCTGACGAAGGCGCCCATCGGCGTCCGTGCAAGCTAGACGCCGAAACGCTCGACCAGCGGAGCCAGCGCCGCGCGCAGGCAGGTGGCCCAGAACTTGCCCGCTTCGGACAAGGGCCGGCTGCCATGCAGGATCATGTGGCACTCGAAATGCACGGGAGCCGCCAGCGGGCGGTAACACAGGCCCGCCGTCTCCATGCCCAGCGCCGTCGCGGGATTGGCGATGCCGACTCCGTGGCCGGCCAGCGACAGCTGGCAAACGGTGCTGGAATAGGGAGTTTCGATGGCCACCCGCAGGCTCTGGCCGGCCTGGTGCAACAGCGAGTCCAGGCGTTTGCGCGAGCCATCCTCCGCGTTCAGAAGAATCACGTCCGCATCGGCCAGGTGCGAGAACTCCACCGCGTCGAGCCGCGCCAGCGCATGCCCGGCCGGAAAGACAGCCACCGCGCGCAGGCTGGCCAGGCGGTGCCCGCGCAGGCCTTCCAGCTCCGACTCGTCGGCGACCGCCGCCAGATCGAGTTCGCCCGACACCACCATGTCGCGCAAGGTGTTGGAATCGCGGATCTGCAGATAGAGCGGTGTGTCGGGGTAGCGCGTGCGAAAGCGCGAGATGGCGTCGCTGACAATGACCCCGCTGTACGCATGGATGCAGCCGATGCGCAGCCTCGGCTGGGCCGCGCCGCGGATCGCGCGGATCTTGCGCCCCAGGCTTTCCAGGCCGACATTCAGGCGGCGGATTTCTTCGTACAGGAGGGTGGCTTCGGGCGTGCGCTGCATGCGCTGGCGGACGCGTTCGAACAGGCGCAGTTCGATACTGGCTTCCAGCGCGGCCAGCGTGGCGCTGACCGTCGCGGGTGATACATCCAGCCGCCGGGCGGCGGCGGTCACGCTCTCCGTCTCATAGACGGTACGGAAGGTCTCGACCTGTTTGAGCGTGAAGGTCATGGCTCGGGCGCGCGACGCTCAGATGCGTTGCAGGTCCAGCAGCACGCGCCGTGTCGACAGCGGGCGGCCGGCCAGGTTCTCGGCCAGGCGCGCGCGCAGATCGCTGCGCAGCGCGGGCTCGATCACCGGATCGTCGAAATCGGGGGGAGGTTCGTCCACGCCATATCCGGTCTCGCGCAGCAAGGTCCATTCGAAGCGCCGCAGCGCGCCCGCCGCGCGGGTGCCGCCCGACAATTGCTGCAAGGCCATGTCGTAGGCGTCGAACAGCAGCGGATGCGCGTCCTCTCGGGGCAACAGGCGCAGCAGCAGCTCGTTCATGTACCAGGCCGACATCAGCGCGGAGCCGGCCAGCGGACGTATGCCCGCGATCTCGGCGCGCGTCAGCGTCTTGACTTCGCCGTTGCCGGTCCATGACAGCAGCAAGGGCTGAAATGCGGACAGCACGGGGCGCAAAACGGAATAAGGGCGCTTGGCGCCCTTCGCGACCATGGCGACGCAGCCATGATCGCGCGAAAAAGTCTGAATGATCAGGGAGGTTTCACGCCACGCGGTGGCGTGCAACATGAATCCGGGACGATCCTGGACGCGAGGCGCCCTTCTACTCATATCCCAGATCGCGCAGCGCACCCTCGCGGTCGGACCAGCCCTTGCGCACCTTGATGTAGACCTCAAGGTGTACGGGCTTGTCCAGCAGCTTGGCAATGTCCTGCCGCGCCTCCGAGGCGATACGCTTCATGTGCATGCCGCCCGTGCCCAACAGGATGGGCTTGTGGCTGTCGCGCTCGACCACCACGCAAGCGTTGATGCTCGCGCCCTTGGCCGTTTCTTCCCATTGCTCGATGACGACGGTGCAGCCGTAAGGCAGTTCGTCGCCGACCAGGCGGAAGATCTTCTCGCGCACCAGTTCGGCGGCGATAAAGCGCATGGGGCGGTCGGTCAGCGTGTCTTCTTCGAACATCGCCTCGCCTTCCGGCAGGCGGGACGCGATCTCTTCCAGCAACTGGTCAAGCTGCTGGTTCTTGCTGGCGCTGACCGGCACCACGGCGCCAAACGGATGCAGCGCCATGATCTTGGAAACGAAGGCAAACAAGTCGTCGCGGTTCTTCAGGGCGTCGATTTTGGAGACGACCAGAATCGTGCGCTCCGGGTTGGGCAGCAGCGGCAGCAGCTTGGCGTCGCCCTCGGACCATTTGCCGGCTTCGACCACATGCACCACGACGTCCACATCGGCCAGGGCCTGGGTCACGACGCGGTTCATCATGCGGTTCATCGCGCCGCCATGCCGCGTCTGGAAGCCCGGCGTATCGACGAACACGAATTGCTCGTGTTCGCGGGTCAGCACCCCGTGGATGCGGTGGCGCGTGGTCTGCGCCTTGCGCGACACGATGGAAATCTTGGAGCCGATCAGGGCGTTAGTCAGCGTGGACTTGCCCACATTGGGACGGCCAACAATGGCAATAAAGCCGGTACGAAAAGGGGTATCGCTCATTTAGTCTCTTGAGCCACTGCCACGGGCAGCGACAATTGCGCGGTTTTGCGCGCCTTGCCCGACTTGCGGGCAGCCTTGGTTGCCGGGCTGATGGCCAACGCGGCCTCCAGCGCGAGCTTGGCCGCCGATTGCTCGGCGGCGCGGCGGCTGGCGCCGGGCGCCGTAACCTTGATCTCCAGCGCCGGGATGGCGCATTCGACCTCGAACTGCTGGCTGTGGGCCGCGCCATGCGTGGCCACCACCGTGTACAACGGCAGCGCCAGCTTGCGGCCCTGCAGGAACTCCTGCAGCAAGGTCTTGGCGTCCTTGCCCAGGGTCTTGGGGTCTACGGAGGCCAGTACCGGCTGGTACTGGCGCACGATCACGCGACGGGCGGCGTCAAACCCCGCATCCAGGAAGACGGCGCCGAAAATCGCTTCGACGGTGTCGGCCAGGATGGAAGGACGGCGGAAGCCGCCGCTCTTCAATTCGCCTTCGCCCAGGCGCAGGTACTGGGACAGTTCCAGCCGCTGGGCGATATCCGCCAGCGACGCCTGTTTGACCAGATTGGCCCGCAGGCGCGACAGATCGCCTTCGTCGATTTTGGTATAGCGCTCGAACAGCATCGCCGCCACGACGAAGTTCAGCACGGAATCCCCAAGGAATTCCAACCGCTCGTTATGGCGCGCGCCATGACTGCGATGCGTCAGTGCCTGTTCAAGCAAGGCTGCATCACCGAAGTGGTAATCCAGGCGGGTTTCTAGCGTGGCTAGCGACATAATCAGTTGAACCGGCCGATGCGGCTGAGATCGCTGAAGTTCATCCAGATGAAAAAGGCGCGGCCGACGATATTGGATTCAGGAACGAACCCCCAGTACCGGCTGTCAGCGCTGTTATCCCGATTATCGCCCATGGCGAAAAAATTCCCTTCCGGTACTTTGCAGCGTACCCCATTGCGGCTGTATTGGCAGTTTCCGCGGTTGGGAAATTGCCACATCGGCGAATAATCCTGCGGCTTGCCCTCATCCAGCAGGATCTTGTGCTCAACGTCGCCCAACTTCTCTTTATATTGGGCTATATACGAAACACGGTCCGGCTCGAAATAGTCGCCGTCGCGCACATGCGGCACCAATTCGCCATTCACGTACAGCTTTTTGTCCAGATAGGCGATTTCGTCGCCAGGCAGACCGACCACGCGCTTGATGTAATCGACGTCCGGATCGACGGGGTAGCGGAATACAAACACGTCGCCGCGCTGCGGCGTGCCGATGTCGACGATCTTCTTGTCGATCACCGGCAGGCGCAGGCCATAGCTGAACTTGTTCACCAGGATCAGGTCGCCCGATTGCAGCGTGGGCAACATGGAGCCCGACGGAATGCGGAACGGCTCCACCACGAACGAACGCAGCATGAACACGAACAGGATGACCGGAAAGAAGCTGACCGCATACTCGATCCACCACGGCACGCGCCGCGCGGCATCGCCGGCCTCGCGGCGCAGGCGCTCGGCTTCCTGGGCGTCGCCGACCAGGGCGGCGTCGTACTGCGCCATCGCCGCTTGAGCGCGGCGCTCGCGCCCCTTGCGCAGCACCGCCAGATCAAGCACCCAGATAATGCCGGTCAGGACCAGCAGAACAAACAAGATCAGGGCAAAGTTCCAACTCATCAGCTAACCGCCTTCTTTTTGGTTCTATTTGTCTTCCACTTGCAGGATGGCCAGGAACGCCTCCTGCGGGATTTCCACGCTGCCCACCTGCTTCATGCGCTTCTTGCCGGCCTTCTGCTTTTCCAGCAGCTTCTTCTTGCGCGAGATGTCGCCGCCATAGCACTTGGCCAGCACGTTCTTGCGCAGCGCCTTCACGTTTTCGCGCGCGATGATTTCAGCGCCGATAGCCGCCTGGATGACGACGTCGAACATCTGGCGCGGTATCAAGCCGCGCATGCGCGTGACAACATCGCGGGCGCGGTGGCGCGCATTGCTGCGGTGGACGATCACCGCCAGCGCGTCGACCCGGTCGTTGTTGATCAGCAGGTCCACGCGCACGACATCGGCCGAACGGTACTCCAGAAACTCATAGTCCATCGACGCATAGCCGCGCGAGACCGACTTCAGCTTGTCGAAGAAGTCCAGCACGATCTCGGCCAGCGGGATCTCGTACACCAAGTGGACCTGGCGGCCGTGATAGCTCATGTTGACCTGGGAGCCGCGCTTGTTGTTGCACAGCGTCATGACCGGGCCGACGTAGTCCTGCGGCATGAACAGCGTGACCTTCACGATGGGTTCGCGAATGTCCTGGATCTTGCCCACTTCCGGCATGCGCGACGGGCTTTCCACGGTGATCACGGAGCCATCGCGCTGCTCGACCTCGTACACCACCGACGGCGCGGTAGTGATGATGTCCATGTCGAATTCCCGTTCCAGGCGTTCCTGCACGATTTCCATGTGCAAGAGGCCCAGGAAGCCGCAGCGAAAGCCGAAGCCCAGCGCCTGCGACACTTCCGGTTCGAACATCAGCGCCGCGTCGTTCAGCTTGAGCTTGTCGAGCGAGTCGCGAAGCTGGTCGTATTCGGAGCTTTCCACCGGATACAGGCCGGCGAACACCTGCGGCTTGACTTCCTTGAAGCCCGGCAGCGCCGACGCGGCCGGCTTGTTGGCCAGCGTGACCGTATCGCCGACCTTGGCGTCTTCCAGTTGCTTGATGCCGGCGATGATGAAGCCGACCTCGCCCGCCGACAGGTGCGGGCGCTGCTGCGACTTCGGCGTGAACACACCGGTCTGCTCGCACAGGTGGGTGGCGCCGGAGGCCATCAGCAGGATCTTGTCCTTGGGCTTGAGCACGCCATTGATGATGCGCACCAGCATGACCACGCCCACGTAGTTGTCGAACCACGAGTCGATGACCAGCGCCTGCAACGGCGCGTCGGGGTCGCCCTTGGGCGCCGGCACGCGGGCAACGATGGTCTCGAGGATCTCGTCGATGCCCATGCCGGTCTTGGCGCTGGCCAGCACCGCCTCCGACGCGTCGATGCCGATCACGTCTTCGACTTCCTGGCGCGCGCCCTCGGGGTCGGCCTGCGGCAGGTCCATCTTGTTCAGCACCGGCACGACTTCCACGCCCAGCTCGATGGCCGTGTAGCAGTTGGCGACAGTCTGGGCCTCGACGCCCTGCGAAGCGTCCACCACCAGCAGCGCGCCTTCGCACGCCGACAGGGAACGGCTGACTTCGTACGAGAAGTCCACGTGCCCCGGGGTGTCGATCAGGTTCAGGTTGTAGGTCTTGCCGTCCTTCGCCTTGTAGTGCAGGGCGGCGGTCTGGGCCTTGATGGTGATGCCGCGCTCGCGCTCGATTTCCATGGAATCGAGAACCTGCGCCGACATTTCGCGATCCGCCAATCCGCCGCAGCGCTGGATCAGGCGATCGGCCAGGGTCGATTTACCATGATCGATGTGGGCAATGATGGAGAAGTTGCGAATATGCTGCATGCTTGAAATTATAAGGGACGGAACACTCGGCACACTGCCGGAAACACCGCCGCCGGAATACGCACGGCAGACGTGAGGGGCGCTGGGGCTGGAAAGCCCGGGCAAAAACGAGGGGGCGCCTGGCGCCCCCTCTTGCGGCAACCAGCCATTTTAGCTGGTCTTGGGCATTTTTTTTGCCGAAGGGCCGCCCCAAGGCAAAAAGCGCCCCTTCGGGGCGCCGTGACGCATCACTTCGATGCGGGCACCGCCACCCATTGCGTCTGGTCGCCACGGCGCACCAGCAAGCCCGCCGCGCGGCCCTTGTCGAGCTTGGCGACGAGTTCAGCGAACTGCTTGGCGCTGGTGACGTCGGTGTCGTTCAGGGCCAACACAATATCGCCTTCCTGCAGGCCCGCCTTCCCGGCGACGCCCTCGGCGACCTTCACCTGCACGCCACCCTTGATGCGCAACTTCTTCTGGACATCGGCAGGCACATCCACCACGCCCAGTCCCAGCGCGTTGGTAGGCTCGGGGGCCGGGGCCGCCTTCTTGCCGGCCGCAGCCGTCTTCTCGGCCGGGATCTCGCCCACCTTCACCGACAGCGTCATGCTCTTGCCCTTGCGCCAGACTTCCATGTCGGCGCGCGTGCCCGGCTTGGTTTCGCCCACGATACGCGGCAGATCGGACCAGCGCTTGATCGGTTCGTTGTTGAACTTCAGGATCACGTCGCCGGGCTGCACGCCCGCCTGTTCGGCCGGACCCTCGGCTTCCACGCTGCTGACCAGCGCGCCCTCGGCCCTGGGCAGGCCAATGGCCTCGGCCACATCCTTGCCCACTTCGCCGATCTGCACTCCGACGCGGCCCCGCGTGACCTTGCCCGTGGTGCGCAGTTGATCCACCACGCGCATGGCTTCGTCGATCGGGATGGCCAGCGAAATGCCCATGAAGCCGCCGCTGCGCGAAATGATCTGGGAATTGATGCCCACCACCTCGCCTTCCAGGTTGATCAGGGGACCGCCCGAGTTGCCCGGGTTGACCGCGACATCCGTCTGGATGAACGGCAGGTACTCGCCGGTGTCGCGGCCGATGGCGCTGACGATGCCGGAGGTCACGGTGGAGTCCAGGCCGAACGGCGAACCGATGGCCAGCACCCACTGCCCCTTCTTCAGTTTCTTGGGATCCCCGATCACCAGCGGGGTCATATCCTTGGCTTCGATCTTGATAAGCGCCACATCGGTGCGCTCGTCCGTGCCAATGACCTTGGCCTTGAATTCACGGCCGTCCGTCAAGGTGACGTAGATATCCGTGGCATCCACCACCACGTGGTTATTGGTCAGGATGTAGCCATCGGCCGAGATGAAAAACCCCGAACCGACGCCACGAGGCACCGTGCGCTCTTCCGGCTGGGAAGGCTGCGGGCGCTGACGCGGATTGGGGGACGGCTGGCCGCCGCCCGGAGGCTGAAATTCAGGGCCGAAGAACCAGCGGAACAGTTCGTACGGATCATTGCCGCCAGGGCCCACGCCGCCCCGCACCGGCACGGTGGCCGTGGTGCGGATATTGACGACCGCGGGGTCGGCCTTTTCAACGATGGTTGTGAAATCGGGCAGCCCGGCCGGAGGCGGTGTCTGCGCGACCGACGCGGGAACGTAGGCGGTGGACAACATCACGCCCGCCGCGACAACCGCCAGAAAGCGCCGGAAAAAAGCGTTCGACACCGTCATTGCTTTCATAAGTCACTCCGAGATTACTGCTTGCGGCGCGAAGCGGATCACTTGGATCCAGCCCCCGCCGGTGCTGCCGCCGCGGGTGCGGCGGGCACGTATTCTGTGGCTTCCGCAAGCTGTTCCAGCGTCGCCACGGGCACTTCGCCCACGGCCGTCAGCCAGAAGTCCGCGATGCGCGTGCTGTAGACATTGATCGAACCGCGCTGTGCCGCGCCGTGGGGCGGATGATGGTCGCGCTGGCTGTCGTAGGGCTCGATGAACACCGAGATGGCCGCCAGGCCATCGGTCAGCACCATCTGGCTCACCGGAGAGCCGCGCGCCATGGAGCGCCCCACCTGCATGATGGGCGTGAATCCCTTGGGCGCCGGGATGCGCCATCCCTGAGCCGCCAGGTCCACCGGCTTCATGCTGGGCTCAAGCACCTTCCAGTCGCGCGTATTCCAACGCGACGACAGCGTTTGAGGGTCCACTTCCGAACCCAGGCGCAACGACGTAAAGGACACCTGTTCGACCACGCCGCGCGCGGCGTTCAAGGTCTGGGCCTTCAGCAGCAGGTTGGTTTCCACGTCCGCGCACAGCCGATAGCCGTAGCGCAGCTTGTCCAGCGGCTCGATCGTGATCAGCCGGCATTCCCGGCCGGCCACGCGGTGCAGCGCGGGCTCGGTGCGGATCTTGTAGTGTTCGGACAGGTTCGCCGGATCGCCCAGCAGCAAGCCGGGGAAGCGATCGCCGCGGCGGCGCTCCACCAGCACGGTCTTGCGTTCGGGAATCAGGCACTGCACATCGTCGTTGTGGCGCAGGTACTCGCGCGGCTGGCCGTCGAGGATCTCGAGGCGTTCGCGCTCACCCGTGCCGTCCATGACGTGCACCAGGCGCGAAGACTGGATCATCTCGCCTTGCTGATACATGAAGACGCCGGCGTAGTCCTGCTTGCGCGCCGCCTGCTGGATGCGCGTCAGCAGCTGGACGACATCATCGGTCTGGCTGGCCGGCGCATTACCGGCGGCTGCCGCGGGGTCGTGCGCGGCAAGAAACGCGGCCAGGAGCGTGGCGGCGAGCCAGCCGGCGCGGTGAGCCTGCCAAGTGACGCCACGTGCCAGCACCGGCCAACGTGACGGAAGCACAAGCGCCATCAACGTCCCGCTCCGCCATCAAACGACACCTGCCGCACCGCGCTGGGACCCGCCATCTGGCGATGGGCCTCGAGGTAGTCGCGCAAGCCCGAATCGTCGGCGCCCGAACCCGGGTTGCTGGCATCGGCCAGTACCCGCACTTCCGTGGCCGGTCCGCCCGTCAGGTACGGCTGCGCCACCCAGGCGACCGTCGCGACCGCCGCTGCCACGGCCAGGCCGGACAGGCCGACGCGCAAAGGCGAGCGGCGCCGGGGCGCCGCTACGATGGGCAATTCCGCGTCCAGCGCCCGTGCGAGGCGGGCCTGGAACGCCGCGCTGGGCGTCAGCGCCAAGTCGGAATTGCGCAGGGAATCACCGATCAGATGATAGGTGTCCCAGGTCTGACGTCCCTCTTTGGACAACAGACTGGAAAGAACATCGTCGGAATCCTCTCCGTCCATCCAGGCGGAAACCGATTCCTCCCAGGAGGACTCGGTGATCACAACGGACTTGGCTGCTGTTTGCATGACTGCCACTCCTTACCAGCGACGCTCGACATCGGTGTCAAGCAATGGACGCAACTTGGTGGCGATGGCTTCGCGCGCACGAAAAATGCGGGAGCGCACCGTACCGATCGGGCAATCCATGCTTTGGGCGATGTCTTCGTAGCTCATACCTTCGATTTCACGCAGGACAATTGCGGTGCGCAACTCTTCGGGCAATTCCTCGATCGCGGCGTTCACCGTTTCGGCGATTTCGCGGCTGGCAACCATGGATTCCGGCGTGCTTATATCGGTTAGGTTGTCGGTTTCGTTAAAAGTTTCACCGTCTTCCGTTTCTATCGCATTCGGCGCGCTGGGACGCCGGCCCTGCGATGCAAGCCAGTTTCGGGCCGTATTGATGGCGATACGATACAACCAGGTGTAGAAAGCGCTGTCGCCGCGGAACTGCGGCAAGGCCCGGTAGGCCTTGATGAACGCCTCCTGGGCCACGTCCTCGATTTCCGAGGGGTCGCGGATCATCCGGGCCAGCAGGCGGAGAATCTTGCGCTGGTACTTGAGCACCAGCAGATCAAATGCTTTTTTGTCGCCCCGCTGCACGCGCGCGACAAGCTCCGCGTCGACTTCGCGCTCGCTCATGACGTCTCCCGCGGGCGGACCGCCGGACGGGGACGCCGCGCGGTACCCGCCAGCAGGCGCAGGCGCCGCCAGGACTCGGGTCGCAACGTCTGCCGCCAGACGGTAAGAGTGATTTTGCTAGTGGTGAAGGCCGTACTCCCGGTGGGCAAAGGCTGCAAAGTGAGCGTCAGCCAGGCAAAGCCGCGCTGCTGATCCAGCAGCACCGCATCTTGCCAGCCCTGGGGCCGGCGCATCTGCCAGCGGCCAGCCCCGGCCGCCGTACGCAATGCCGTTACCGGGGACAGGGTGCTCCGTGCCGAGTGTAACAGCCCAGCCAGCACAAGCAGGCATGCAAGCGTCGCGATGCCCGCCCAGGCGTGACCGTACCAGGACGCCGCGGTCAAGGCGCTGGCCCCTGCCGCGGCATACGCCAGCCCGAAGAGCGCGATTGCGCCCCTGGGCTGCGCGACAGGCACGCGAAACGACCAACGCCCCGGGACCGGACCTTCCAAATCAGACCCGGCGAACGGCCATGGAGCCGTTGGTGCCGCCGAAGCCGAACGAGTTGGAAAGGCCGACGTCGATCTTCATCTGCCGCGCCTCGTTGGCGCAGTAATCCAGATCGCATTCAGGATCCTGATTGAAGATGTTGATCGTGGGAGGCGAAACCTGGTTGTACACGGCCATGGTGGTGAACACGGCTTCGATGCCGCCGGCGGCGCCCAGCAAGTGGCCGGTCATCGACTTGGTCGAATTGACCACCAGCTTCTTGGCGTGCTCGCCGAACGCCAGCTTCAGGGCGTCGGTTTCGTTCTTGTCGCCCAAGGGCGTCGACGTGCCGTGCGCGTTGACATACTGGATGTCGTCCGCATTCAGGCCGCCGTTGCGCAGGGCGTTCAAGACGCCGCGGCGCGGGCCGTCCTTGTCGGGGGCCGTGATGTGGTGCGCGTCCGAGCTCATGCCGTAGCCTGCGAGTTCGCCGTAGATGCGCGCGCCGCGCTTCTTGGCGTGCTCGTACTCTTCCAGCACCAGAACACCGGCGCCCTCGCCCAGCACGAAGCCGTCGCGGTCGCGGTCCCAGGGACGCGAAGCCGTTTCAGGATCATCGTTGCGGGTGGACAATGCGCGCATTGCGGCAAACCCGCCAATGCCCAGCGGCGACACGGTGGATTCGGCACCGCCAGCCACCATGACGTCGGCATCGCCGTATTCGATCAGGCGCGCGGCATCGCCGATGCAATGCAGGCCGGTGGTGCAGGCCGACACGACGGCGTAGCTCGGGCCTTTCATGCCATAGGTGATCGACAGATGGCCGGAGATCAGGTTGATCAGCGAACCCGGGACGAAGAACGGAGAAATCCGGCGCGGCCCCTTGGCCAGATATTCGACCTGGGTTTCTTCAATGCGCGGCAGACCGCCGATGCCGGAGCCCACGATCACGCCGATGCGTTCTGCATTGGCTTCGGTGACTTCCAGACCGCAATCGCGCCAAGCCTGCATTCCGGCAGCCAGGCCGTAATGGATGAACGTATCCATCTGGCGGGCTTCCTTGGCCGAAACATAGGTACTGATGTCGAAGTCTTTGACTTCGCCAGCAATGTGGGTGGTGATAGCCGAGGGATCGAAACGGGTGATGCGGCTGATGCCAGAACGTCCGTTGACGATATTGTCCCAAGCGGTGGTCAGATCGTTCCCTACGGGGGAAATGATACCCAGGCCGGTGATGACGACACGTCGCTTCACGGATGACTCCTCAAACAGACAAAAGAAAGGCGGTTTTCGGGATGCGCTGCACGTGTGGACCACGCGAAAGCGGGTCGGGTTCAACCACACCCTTCCCGCACGTGGACCACACGGCAAATTCCTGAAACCGCCCCGATTCCCGGTTGGCCGAGGTCATCTCGGGCAACCAGAACGATATAGGCTGAGCTTACTGCTTACCGTGCGAATTGATGTAGTCAATCGCTTGTTGCACGGTCGTGATCTTTTCGGCCTCTTCGTCGGGGATCTCGGTCTCGAATTCGTCTTCGAGGGCCATGACCAGTTCGACCATGTCGAGCGAATCGGCACCGAGGTCGTCAAGGAAGGAGGATTCGTTCTTGATCTCGGCTTCGTTCACGCCAAGTTGTTCAGCGACGATCTTCTTGACGCGCTGTTCGATGCTTTCCATGCAGATCTCCAAATGGGAAAAATCCCGCGAATTATAGCCAAGCGCGGAGTGATGCAACGCCTGACCGTGACAAAAATAACACCGAGCACCAGTTCTGTCGCCAAGAGTGACGCAGGAATACCCGTGACCGGCGTTTCCGGTGAATCGCGCGCTGCTCCGCCGGTTTCCCGGAGGTGGCGCGGCGGTCCAGGCCGCCACGCGCGATTCGTGATTTATTGCATGTACATCCCGCCGTTGACGTGCAGGGTGGTGCCGGTAATGTAACCCGCCTGCGGCCCGGACAAAAAGGCCACCGCATGGGCGATGTCCGTGGGCGAACCCAAACGGCCCAGCGGAATCTGCTGCAACAGCGCCGCGGTCTGGTTTTCACCCAGCGCGCGCGTCATATCCGTATCGATGAAGCCTGGAGCCACGCAGTTCACGGTGATGTTGCGGCTGCCCAGTTCACGCGCCAGTGCGCGCGACATGCCCGCCACGCCCGCCTTGGCGGCCGCGTAGTTGGCCTGCCCGGCGTTACCGCTGGAACCCACCACCGAGGTCACGTTGATGATCCGTCCCCAGCGGGCTTTCATCATGCTGCGCAAAACCGCGCGCGACAAGCGGAAAACCGAGGCCAGGTTCGTGTCGATGACCGCCGACCAATCGTCGTCTTTCATGCGCATCGCCAGCGTATCACGGGTGATGCCAGCGTTATTGACGAGGATATGCGGACCGCCGCCTTCCTTGCCCAGCGCATCGATCAGCGCGTCGCAGGCTTGGGCGTCGGTCACGTCAAGCACCACGCCTCGGCCGCCCAACGGAGCCAGCGCTTCGGTGATGGCGGCCGCGCCCGACTCGGAAGTAGCGGTGCCGACGACCGTCGCGCCGCGAGCGGCCAGTTCCTGGGCGATGGCGCGGCCGATGCCGCGCGTGGCGCCGGTGACCAGCGCGATCTTGCCCTGCAACTCGATCGAGGTGTTATCCATAGCTTTAATTTCCGTTGACGACGGCCAGCGCGGCCTCTAGCGAAGCGGGGTCGGTGATGGCCAGGCCGGTAAGTTCGGGGTCGATACGCTTGGTCAGGCCCGCCAGCACCTTGCCGGGACCGCACTCGATGATGTGGGTGACGCCTTGCGCCTTCATCGCGCGCAGGGTTTCGACCCAGCGCACAGGATGCCATGCCTGGCGCACCAGCGCATCCCGGATGGCACCGGGCTCGACAGGCGTGGCCACGTCGACGTTGTTGATGACTTGAATCTGCGGCGCCGACACGCTCACCCCGGCCAGCGCCGCGGCCAGCACATCGGCGGCGGGTTTGAGCAGGCTGGAATGGAACGGCGCGGACACCGGCAGCAGCAATGCGCGCTTGGCGCCCGCCGCCTTGGCCAGTTCGCACGCGCGCTCGACGGCGGCCTTGTGCCCCGCGATCACGACTTGCGCGGGCGCATTGAAATTCACGGCTTCGACGACTTCGCCTTGGGCGGCGGCGGCGCACGCGGCACGCACGGCGTCATCGTCCAGCCCAAGAATGGCGGCCATGGCGCCGGTGCCGACCGGCACGGCGGCCTGCATGGCGTCGGCGCGCACGCGCACCAGGCGCACGGCGTCGTCAAGCGTCAGCGATCCGGCGGCCGTCAGCGCGGCGTATTCGCCCAGGCTGTGGCCGGCCACGACGTCGGGCTTGCGGCCCCCGGCGGCGCACCAGGCCGCGTAGCACGCAACGCCGGCCGTCAGCATGGCGGGCTGGGTATTGGTGGTCAGGTTGAGCTGCTCAACGGGCCCCTGCGCGATCAGCGCGCCCAGGTCCTGCCCAAGGGCCTGCGAAGCCTGCGCCACGGTGTCGGCGACGGCCGCGACGCCCGACCAGGCATCCAGCATGCCGACAGCTTGCGAACCTTGGCCGGGAAAGACAAAAGCGATTTTCATGATTGAGCGTTTGGATTGATTCAGTGTCTGTGGGAGATGCCGGGCGCGCTCTCTTGGCGGGTGCGGCATGCAAGCCGCACCGCCCGGGCGCACCCTTACATGCGGGCCAGTACCGAGCCCCAGGTGAATCCGCCGCCCACGCCTTGCATCAGGATGAGCTGGCCCGGCTTGACGCGGCCATCGCGGCGCGCGGCATCCAGTGCCAGCGGCACGCTGGCCGCCGACGTATTGGCGTGGCTGTCGACGGTGATGACGACCTTCTCGACCGGCACGCTGAGCTTGCGGGCCAGGAAATTCAGGATGCGCACGTTGGCCTGATGCGGAATCAGCCAATCGACGTCGCCGATCTCGATACCGGCTTCGGCGCAGGTGTCGCGCGCGGAGCGGTCCAGCACGGTGACGGCCTGCTTGAAGACGGCTTGGCCATCCATGCGCAGGAAAGGGTCGCCCGTCACGTCGCCATAGGCCACGTTGCCCGCGGCGCTCAGGATCTTCATCTGGCTGCCGTCGGCATGCAGCTGCGCGGCCAGGATGCCGGGCTGGTCGGAGGCCTTCAGCACCACGGCGCCGGCGCCGTCGCCGAACAGCACGCAGGTACTGCGGTCATTCCAGTCCAGGATGCGCGAAAACACCTCGGCGCCGATAACCAGCGCGCAACGTGCGCGGCCCGCGCGGATGAAGCTGTCGGCGGTGGTCAGCGCGTACACGAAGCCGCTGCACACGGCCTGCACATCGAAAGCCGCCGAACCCTTGGCGCCCAGATTGGCCTGCACCAGGCAAGCCGTGCTGGGAAACACAAAGTCAGGGGTGGACGTGGCCACCACGATGAGGTCGACTTCGGAAGCGTCTACGCCGGCATCGGCCAGCGCGCGGCGCGAGGCCTCGGTGGCCAGCTGGCTGGTGGTGACGCCACGCTCAGCCAGATGGCGCTGCCGGATGCCCGTGCGTTCGACAATCCACTCATCCGAGGTGGCGATGTCGCGCGTCGCCAACTCCGCTGCCAGCTCGTCATTCGAAACCACGCGTTCCGGCAGGAAGCTGCCGGTGCCCGCGATCACGGAATATTTCATTGCGGTATCCATCAAGCGGTGTCCCCAGCCACGTTTGGCGACGGCGCCGAAGGGCCCTCGCCTGATTGAACGCGCTTGGTAATTTGAGCGACCGTCTGAGCGGTGCGCTCCAGCAGTTTACTCACTACGGCTTCGCGGGCTCGTTGCAACGCAAAACCGAAGGCGTAAACGTCCGCGGAACCATGGCTCTTGATGACCACGCCGCGCAGGCCCAGCAACGCGGCGCCGTTATAGCGCCGGTTGTCGACACGATGGCGCAGGCGGTTCAGCACCGGCTTGGCCACCGCGCCGGCGAGCAGCGTGATCAGATTGCGTTTGAACTCTTCGCGAATGACGCTGGACAGCATCTTCGCCAATCCCTCGACGGACTTGAGCACGACGTTGCCGACGAAACCGTCGCAGACGACGACATCGACCGTGCCCTTGAAAATGTCATTGCCTTCCACGTTGCCGTAGAAATTCAACGGGCTGCCGCGCAGAAGCTCGGCGGCTTCCTTGACGACTTCATTGCCCTTGATGACTTCTTCGCCGATGTTCAGCAAACCCACGGTGGGGTTTTCGCGATGGTCCACCGCCTGCGACAGCGCGGCGCCCATGATGGCGAACTGCAGCAGATGCTCGGCCGAGCAGTCCACATTCGCGCCAAGGTCCAGCACCGTGGTGGCGCGGCCCGTCTGGTTCGGAATGGACGTGGCGATCGCGGGCCGGTCAATGCCGTCCAGCGTCTTGAGCACATAGCGTGAAATGGCCATCCACGCGCCTGTATTGCCCGCGGAAACGCAGGCGTCGGCGCGCCCGTCCTTGACGGACTGGGCGGCCAGGCGCATGGAGGAGTCTTTTTTGCGGCGCAGGGCGACCTCGACAGGGTCGTCCATGGTGACGACCTCGGAAGCCGCCACGATTTCCAGACGATCGCGCGCTACGTTACGGTGCTCGGAAAGCGCCGCTTCGATAGCGTCGGGAAGCCCGACCAGCAATAGCCGGGTGTCCGGAAATTGCCGGGCGAACTCGATCGCAGCCGGAATCGTGACGGGCAGACCAAAGTCTCCGCCCATACAGTCTATGGCGATGCGTATCACGGGTGCCAGGTATCAGCGCTCAGCCGAATTGGTCCGAGTACGAGTTCGGCCCGGGGGCCTTATTCGTCGGCCTTGGTCTTCAGGACCTTACGGCCGCGATAGAAGCCGTTGGGGCTGATGTGGTGGCGCAGGTGCGTTTCACCGGTATTGGGCTCGATGGCGGTCGACGGAGCAACCAGAAAATCGTGCGAGCGGTGCATACCGCGCTTGGAGGGGGACTTCTTGTTTTGTTGAACGGCCATGATGACTCCTAGAAACGGGGCGCATTGTACGCGATGCGGCCCGATGTTGATCTCAATCTTTGTGCTTCAGTTGTTCCAGCACCGCAAACGGCGACGGACGCTTGACAGCAGGTTCCTCTTGAGGAACGTCGCTGACTTTGGCCTGCGCGCCCGGGCATACATCATGCTTGGGCACATACGGAATGCTCAGAATGAGCTCATCTTCGATCTGGGCCAGCAGATCAAAATGATGCGATCCCACCACCTTTTCAGGCAGATGAGGCGCAGAATCCCTTCCTTCGCCTTCGTCGTCCTCGTCGTCCTGGTCATCACCGTCGCCTTGTTCGGCAGCGGAATAACCATCGTCGAGGTCGTCTTCAGATTTGACCAGTTGCAGCAGGACTTCACTATCCACCGGATATACAAACGGCGCATTGCACCGCTGGCATATGACCACTGGATTTGCCTGCACATGCAGATGCAAGAGCGGCTGACCCAGCAAGAAGCCGGTCTTGCCCTCTTCGCCCTGCACGGACCACGCCACAAGCCCAGCCTCGCCCTGCGGTTGATCGGGCAAGCCCTCAACCACCCGGACAAGCCGAGCCAAAGCGACGCTACCTTGCGCCTGCCTGCCCAAACGGGCAAAAGCGAAGGCGTCGATGCGTTTTACATCCGCAACCGCATTTTCGCTTGCAGCTCCGCTTGCAGCCCCATCCACGCCCTTCGCTGCACCTGCCGATCCGCCCGCGTCGCGGCTAGCGCCGCCAGGCAATCCCTTAGGTGTCATGTCGATGTTCCTGCAAAAATGCCGCAAAACGTTAGATAATACTGTGACTTACGTATCACCGTCAAATGCCGCATGCCCCTGAAGCCTAACCTGATCCTCGCGTCCAGCTCGCGTTACCGCAAAGAATTGTTGTCGCGCCTGCGCCTGCCCTTTACGGCGATTTCCCCCGATGTAGACGAAACGCCACAGCCCGGCGAAACGCCCGCTGCCCTGGCGCTACGCCTGTCCGTGGCGAAGGCCATGGCGGTGGCCGTCAGCCACCCCGGCAGCATCGTTATCGGATCGGACCAGGTCGCTACCGTGGACGGAGCCCCCATCGGCAAGCCAGGCGATTTCCCGCGCGCCCAGGCGCAATTGCGGGCCTTGTCGGGCCAGATCGTGGAGTTTCACAGCGCCCTGGCTGTCACGGACGGGCAACGGGTGGAAAAAGCAGACATCATCACGCGCTGCCGCTTTCGCCAATTGTCCGATCGCGCCATAGACGCTTATCTGCGCGCCGAAGAACCCTACGATACCGCAGGCAGCGCCAAGGCGGAAAGCCTGGGCATCGCCCTGATGGAGAGCATTCAGAGCGACGATCCCACGGCCATCATCGGCCTGCCCCTGATCGAGCTCACGCGCATGCTGGCGCGGTTCGGCCTGGATCCGTTGGACGCGCCAGGAGCCCCCGCATGAGCGGCATCCTGCACCTCATTCCAGTCGGCCTGGGCGACGCGCCGCCGGAGCGCTGGCTACCCGCCGAGGTTCGCGCCCTGGCAGGCAGGCTGGACACCTATATCGCCGAGAACGCCAAGACGGCCCGCGCCTTCCTGAAGCTCATCGGCACCACCCGGCCGCTGCAGGAAATCACGATCCACACCCTGACCGACAAGGCCGATGCGGCTCAGATCAAAACCTGGCTGGCGCCCGTTGCGCAAGGTGCGGAAATCGGACTGGTCTCAGAGGCCGGCTGCCCCGCGGTGGCGGACCCCGGCGCCAAGGTGGTGGCCGCCGCGCATCGCCTGGGCATCACCGTAACGCCCTGGGTCGGCCCCTCTTCGATTCTGCTGGGCCTCATGGCCAGCGGCCTGGACGGCCAGCGCTTCGCCTTCCACGGCTACGCGCCCGTGGATGCCGCCGAGCGCGCCAAGCAATTGCGCGCCTGGGAGCAGCATTCCGCAAAGCATAATCAGACCCAGCTACTGATCGAAACGCCCTACCGCAACGCCGCCATGTTCGCCACGCTGCTGGCAAGCCTGAAGGCGGACACCAGGCTCTGCGTGGCCCGCTCGGTCACAACGGCCGAGGAATGGATCGCCACCCACACCGTGGCCGAATGGAAGCAGCTGCCGCCGCCCCAGCTCGACAAGCTGCCCACGCTGTTCCTTTACCTAGCCCGCTGACCATGTTCCGTCTTATTGCCTCGCTGCTGGCCACGGCGGTTTTGGCGGGCTGCGCCGCGCGCGGACCCGCCGGACTCGATCTGGACACTTCTGTCACGGCCGTGAGCCAAAGCAGCCGCGTACGCTCCGTCGTGCTGCACTACACCACCGTGGACGACGCCCGCTCGATGGAGCTGCTGTCAAAGGGCAAGGTGAGCGCCCACTACCTGGTGAACGACGACGGGCGCACCTATCGGCTGGTCGACGAGAACCGCGCGGCCTGGCACGCCGGCGCCAGCTCCTGGTACGGCAACATCGCCATGAACAGCACATCCATCGGCATCGAGGTCGTGAACGCCGGCTGGACCGAAGGCCCGGACGGCAAACCCCTTTGGCACGCCTACGACGACCGCCAACTGCGCGCGCTGACCATTCTGTTGGCGGACATCATCAAACGCCATGGGATCGCACCTGAAAATGTCGTGGGCCACAGCGACATCGCGCCACAGCGCAAGGTGGACCCGGGCCCGCTCTTTCCCTGGAAGGCGCTGGCCGTGGCGGGAATAGGCCGCTGGTACAACGAAGCGGGCGCCGCCGACCACCTGGCGCGCCTGCAGGCGCAAGGCACGCCCGACGTGGCCTGGTTCCAGAAACAGATGCAACGGCTGGGCTATGCGTGCCCGCAGGACGGCATTCTGGATCGCGCCACGATCAACACGCTGGCGGCATTTCAGATGCACTACCGGCCCTCGCTGCACGACGGCCAGCCGGACGCGGAAACCGCCGCCATCATGCTGGCAATGCTGTAGGGGCGCCGCTGGCGCTAGGAACGCCCCCGCCACCATGCCACCACGCGCCAGCCCAGCAGCAAGGCCAATACGGCGGCGTAGAGCGCGGGCTGCGTCAGATCGTTCTTGCCGGCTTTGTGCCACCAATAGTGCAGAATCGCCAGCAAACCGATGGCATAGATGGCGCGATGCAGGGTCTGCCAGCGCTTGCCCAGCCGCCGCATGGCCCATTGCGTCGAGGTTGCGGCCAGCGCCGTCATCAGCACGAAGGCCGAAAATCCGACCATGATGAAGGGGCGTTCGCCGATGTCTTGCAACATTGCCGCGGGATCGAAACCGCGATCCCACCACACCCAGGCCATGAAGTGCAGGGTGGCGTAGAAAAAGGCAAACAGCCCGCACATACGACGCACGCGCACCAGCGCCGGCTGCCCCGTCAGGCGGCGCAGGGGGGTGATGGCCAGGGTCACCAGCAGGCAAACCAGGGTCCAGGTGCCGGAAGATCGGGTCAGGAATTCGACGGGATTCGCCGTCAGCGCGTTGTTCATCCCCAACCAGATCCAACGCGCGAAGGGCGCCAGCCCCACCAGGAACAACAATGGCTTGAAGCGCCCGACCGTCCTGGCGGAAATCTGCGCCTTGCGCGGCGGCGCGGCTGAAGCCGCCTGCGGAGCACCTGGGGGCATGACCGTCTCAGTAATTCGCTTTCAGGTCCATGCCCTGATAGAGCGAAGCGACCTGATCGCCGTAGCCGTTGAACATCAGGGTCTTGCGCTTCGGGCTGAACAAGCCGTCTTCGCCGATCCGGCGCTCGGTGGCCTGGCTCCAGCGCGGGTGGGCCACATTGGGGTTCACGTTGGCATAGAAGCCGTATTCCTGCGGCGCCGCCTTGATCCAGGACGAGACCGGCAGCTTTTCCACCAGACGGATCTTTACCAGGGACTTGGCCGACTTGAACCCGTACTTCCAGGGCACGGCCAGCCGCAGCGGGGCGCCATTCTGGTTGGGCAGCACCCGGCCATAGACACCAAACACCAGCATGGCCAGCGGATGCATGGCCTCGTCGATGCGCAGGCCTTCCACATAGGGCCATTCGAGAACCGCCGCGCGCACGCCCGGCATGTTTTCGCGCTGCACGGCGGTCACGAATTCCACATACTTGGCGTTGCCGGTGGGCTCCACCTGCTTGAGCAGCTCGGACAGCGAATAGCCCATCCAGGGAATGACCATGGACCAGCCCTCTACGCAGCGCAGCCGGTAAACGCGCTCTTCCATCGGCGCGAGCTTCAGCAATTCTTCGATGGTGAACGTGCGCGGCTTGCCGACCTCGCCCTCGACGCTGACCGTCCAGGGGCGCGTCTGCAACTTACCGGCATTGGCCGCCGGATCGCCCTTATCGACGCCGAACTCGTAGTAATTGTTGTACGACGTCACATCCGCCAGCGAGGTCGGCTTATCCATGACGCTGAGACCGGGATTGGCCTTGCCCGGAAGCGCACCGGCATCCTGCGCGTAGGCGCCACGAGCCGTCCAGCCCGTCAAACCGACGGCGGCCGCCGTCAGCCCGGCACGAAGCATCAGCTCGCGCCGCGAGCGCCACACGGCCTCGGAGGTGATCTCGGATGGAACGAAATGGTCGGGCTTGCGTATCAGCATCGTGGTCTCCGGTGGCGCCCGCGGGGAGCCATGAGCGCGCCCCGCGCCACCCATGGACGCTGGACGACCCAATAATATTCCGTGGAGGCCGCCAGCGGACGGGCACCCCTTTTCCGATAGACAGGTCAGCGCACCGGACGTTCCGCGGCAGCACCAACGGGAACGGGTGTACGCGAAGCGCTAGACCCCCGCGCCGATCCTCGGCAGCAGCCATTCGCGCACCAGCGGCACGCTGTCGAGCACCGCCTGGGGCGAGCAGCCCTGCAGCTCTTTCAAGGTGTGAGCGCCGTAGGTCACCCCCAGGCCATGCACCCCGGCGTTGCAGGCCATCTGCAGATCGTGCGAGGTATCCCCCACCATCACCACGCGGGCCGGATCCACGTCGAGCTCCTGCATCAGCTCGTGCAGCATCGCGGGATGCGGCTTGCTGAAGGTCTCGTCGGCCGTGCGGGTGGCGTCGAACAGTGGACCCAGACCCGTGGCCGCCAGCGCGCGGGTCAGGCCGACACGGCTCTTGCCCGTGGCGACGGCCAGCCGCACGTTCTGCCCGGCCAGCTCGGCCAGCAGTTCCTGGATGCCCTCGAACAGGCGCAATTCGGGATCTCGCAGCAGGTAGTGCGTGCGGTAGCGCTCAAGAAAGCGCGGCAGCATGGCCTGCGTCAGTTCGGGCACGGCCCTGCGCAGGGCACTTTCCAGGGACAGACCAATCACCCAGCTTGCGTCGGATGCCGACGGCACCTCGAGCTCCAGGTCACGGCAAGCGCCCTGAATGGCGGCCACGATGCTGTGCGTGGAATCCATCAGGGTGCCATCCCAGTCAAAGACGACCAGCGAATACGACATATCAGACCGACTCCAGTAATTTCAGTATGTTCCGGCAAGCTGGCGGCAGCTCGGCGGTAAGCGTCATGGTCTCGCCCGTCAGGGGATGGGCAAGGGTCAGGCGGTGGGCGTGCAGAAACATGCGGCCGAACCCTTGCCGCGCGAACTGCGCGCGCACCTCGTCGTGGCCGTATTTGTCGTCGCCCACGATGGGAAAGCCGCTGGCGGCCAGATGGACCCGTATCTGGTGCGTGCGCCCCGTGCGCAGCTCGGCGTCGACAAGGCTATAGCCCCCAAAACGCTGCTGGAGCGTCACGATGGTGTGCGCAGTCTGCCCGTCCGGATCCACCTTGACGCGGCGCTCGCCGGACTGGGTGGTCCATTTCGACAGCCCAAGCTTGATGTGCTGGCGGTCGTTGACCCAGTCGCCCTCGACCAGCGCCAGGTAGTGCTTGTCGCTCTTGCCTTCGCGCAACATGGCGTGCAGCGCCAGCAGCGCGCTGCGCTTCTTGGCCACCATGAGCAAACCCGACGTCTCGCGGTCCAGCCGGTGCACCAGTTCGAGGAACTTGGCATCGGGCCGGGCGGCGCGCAATTGCTCGATCACGCCGAACGACACGCCGCTGCCGCCGTGGACCGCCACGCCGGCGGGCTTATCCACGACCAGCATGGCGTCGTCTTCGAACACAACCGGGAATTCCGCGCCGGGGACCGGCCGGGGCTTGCCCGGATCGGGCAGGCGCAACGGCGGGATACGGACCAGATCGCCCTCCACCACGCGGTAGTCGACGGCAATACGTCCCTTGTTTACCCGCACTTCACCGCCGCGGATGGCCTTGTAGATATGCGTTTTAGGGACGCCCTTGCACAGCCGCATCAGGAAGTTGTCGAGGCGCTGGCCGGCGTGCTCGGCGCCGACCTCCACCATTCGGACGGCGGGGGCGGCTTTAGAGGAGGATACGGGGGAGGAAGTTTCTTTGCGCATTGCGGAAAGCGACATATAATCGGGACAGCCTTAAGGGGCTGAATAGCCGCCTGGCGTAGAGATGCAACTTACACGCAACTCCGTCGAGCGCGCGGGCCGCCATTGTACTGCCTGCTCATTCAACCCCTGGGTCTCTTGGTCGCCGGCGCAACCGCGCCCTGCCGGATAGTGGTGTGGCATTCACTTTGCCCGCTGTCCCAGCAGGTCCGTTGCATGCCGCAAGCGGCTCTGAAGCACTGCAAGAATCGTCGCATATTTAAAGCACCAGCTGCGTGTAGGCAACCAATCCGACCGCAGCTGCCGTTCACAGCAATCTTTTCCGTCAAACCACATTCAGTGAAGCTGACCCTCCTGCTGACAGAACCCCGTGCCCCACGGCACGACGTGCCCGCCTGACCCGCGGCGGATACGCCTGGGCGCCGCCCAGGTACGGTCCGCATTTCTTGCCCGCTTCAGCCGCAGCCCGAGTGACCCGAGGTCACGCGCCGATATCGGCGCGTCATGACAACGGAGAAACCCTCTCATGAAGCGCATGCTGTTCAATGCGACGCATCAGGAAGAATTACGCGTCGCTATCGTCGATGGGCAAAAACTCATCGACCTCGACATCGAGACTGCCGGCCGCGAACAACGCAAAGGCAATATCTACAAAGGTGTCATCACCCGGATCGAACCCGGCCTTGAAGCCTGCTTCGTCAACTACGGCGAAGACCGCCACGGCTTTCTGCCCTTCAAGGAAGTTGCCCGCAGCTTCTTCAAGGAAGGCGTGGATGTCCGCAGCGCGCGCATCCAGGACGCCCTGCGCGAAGGCCAGGAACTGATCGTCCAGGTCGAAAAAGAAGAACGCGGCAACAAGGGCGCAGCCCTGACCACGTTCATCTCGCTGGCTGGCCGCTACCTGGTCCTGATGCCCAACAACCCCCGTGGCGGCGGTGTTTCGCGCCGCGTCGAGGGCGAGGACCGCCAGGAACTTCGCGACACCATGGAGCAGCTCGAGCTGCCCCAGGGCATGAGCATCATCGCCCGCACCGCGGGCATCGGCCGCAACGTCGAAGAGCTCCAGTGGGACTTGTCCTACCTGTTGCAGCTCTGGACCGCCATTGACGGCGCCGCCCGCGACAACTCCGCGCCCATCCTGATCTACCTGGAATCCAGCCTGGTCATCCGGGCCATCCGCGATTATTTCTCGCCGGAAATCGGCGAGATCCTGATCGACACCGATGAAATCGCCGACCAGGCCACCGCCTTCATGAGCGTGGTCATGCCGGACAACGTCCAGCGCGTCAAACGCTACCGCGACGATATCCCGCTGTTCTCGCGCTTCCAGATCGAACACCAGATCGAAACGGCGTATTCGCGCACCGTGCAGCTGCCCTCGGGCGGCGCCATCGTGATCGACCACACCGAAGCGCTGGTCTCCGTCGACGTCAACTCCGCCCGCTCCACCCGCGGCGCCGACATCGAAGAAACCGCGCTGCGCACCAACTCGGAAGCGGCCGACGAAGTGGCCCGCCAGTTGCGCTTGCGCGACTTGGGTGGCCTGATCGTCATCGACTTCATCGACATGGAAGACAGCAAGAACCAGCGCGCCGTTGAACAGCGCCTGCGTGACGCTCTCCATTTCGACCGCGCCCGCGTCCAGATGGGCAAGATCTCGCGCTTCGGCCTGATGGAACTGTCGCGCCAGCGCCTGCGTCCGGCCCTGAACGAAGGCTCGCACATCACCTGCCCGCGCTGCAACGGCACCGGCGTGATCCGCGATGCCGAGTCCAGCGCGCTGCACGTCCTGCGCCTGCTGCAGGAAGAGGCCATGAAGGAAAACACCGCGGCGGTCCACGCCCAGGTGCCCGTCGACGTGGCCACTTACCTGCTGAACGAAAAGCGCGCCGACATCACCAAGATGGAAGCCCGCCTGAAGGTCAACCTGATGCTGATCCCCAACAAGCATCTGGAGACCCCGCATCACCATATCGAGCGCCTGCGCCACGACGACCCGCGCCTGGAAGAGCTGAAGACCAGTTTCGAACTGGTTGAAGCGCCGGCCACCGACGCGCCCTGGCAGCCTCGCGAAAGCGAAATCAAGGCGCGTCCCGAAGCGCTGGTCAAGGGCATCACGCCCTCGCAGCCCGCTCCCGTCTCGACGCCCGCGGCCCCGGCTGCGGCAGCGCCTGCCGCAACCGCTGCTGGCAGCGGCCTTGGCGGCCTGTTCAAGCGCCTGGTCGGCTGGCTGACCGGCAACGCCGAAACCGCCAAGCCCGCCCCCGCCGCCCAGGAAGAAGGCGCCAAGCGCGCCAATTCCAGCCGTGGCAAGGGCCGTAGCGGCCATGACGGCCAGGAACGCCGTGGCGAGCGCCACGGTTCGGACCGCAACCGCAACCGCCGCGGCGAATCGCGTGGCGAATCTCGTGGCGAAGGCGCTGAAGGCGGCGAAGGCGGCCGTCATCACGCACGCGGCAACCGCCGCTCCGAAGGCGAGCGCGGCGAACGCCACAACCGCAGCGACGCCCGCGGCGAGCGCGACACCCAGGCCACGCAAGCGGCCCTGGCGTCCACCCGGCCCGAGCACGCAACGGAACTCAACGGCGAAGATGCCGGCGCCGGCCGCAACCGCCGACGCGGCCGCGGCCGCAACCGTCGCGAAGAAGGCCAGTCCGACGCACCGATGAGCGAACAGGAAAGCATGGTCGCGGCACTGGCTCAGACCGTTGCCACCGCCCTGCCCGACGCCAAGGCGCCCGTCGCTTCCACCCAGGAAGCCGATGACGCCGCCGATGCCGCCGAGCAGGCCGCCGATGGCTTCCCGGCCGCCGACGGCGCCGAAGGCGCAGCCGATCCCGAACGCAAGCGCCGCCGCCGCCGCAGCCGCCGCGGCCGCCGCAGCCAGGAAGAAGCAGGCCTGGCCGGCAGCGACGAGCAACTGGAAGATGGCTCCTACGATGACGCCGGCGACCAAGCCGAAGGCGTAGCCCCGGCCCAAGCCGCGGACCAGGCAGAAGCCCCCAGGGCGCAAGCCGCACCGGTCCAAGCCCAAACAGAGCAGGCCGCGCCGGCGCAGACCGCCGATGCTGCCGCCCTGCCGGTCGAAGCCCAGCGCGTTGAAGCCCAACAGGCGGAACCGCAACAGGCTGAAGCCTCTAAGGCCGAACCCGTGCAAGCCGCCGCTGAACCCGTGGCCCAGCCCGTGCAAACGGCTGCCCCCGAGGTAACGCAGCCGGTCGCCGTGGAACCCGCGATCCAGGTCGCTATCCCTGCCGCGCAAACGCAGGCTCCGGTGGAAGCTCCGTCCGTGGAACCGGTGGTCGAAGCCCCCGTCGCGCCCGTGACCGAAGTGGCAGCCGCTCCGGCCGCTCCCGCCCCGGCACCTGCCGCGCCCGTGGCTCCGGCCGTCGCGCAGCAGCCTATCGTGGTGCCGGCAACCGCACCGTCGGCGAAGGCCCAAGCCCTGCACGAAGTGGTCAACGCCGCCGGCCTGCAGTGGGTGGAAACCGATCCCGATCGCCACGCTCAATCGCAACTGCGCATCGCCGCGGCACACACGCCGACGCGCCTGGGCCGCGAGCGCAAGCCCGTGGCAGCCGTTTCCAACGAGCCGCTGGTTCAAGTCGAAACGCACCGCTAAGCCGCGCGTGTGAAAAAGCCCCCGTCTTGTGACGGGGGCTTTTTTTTACCCGTTCTAAACGGGATCCTGGCGGACTCCCCCAAATACGCGGACCAAAAAAAACCCTCGTTTCCGAGGGCTTTTGCTTGTCTGTCCGCTGTGGAATCAGAACTGGTAGGTATAGGTGAGTTGCACGACATCCAGACCCGGGTTCGGACGCTTGATGCCGGCATTGGAAAAGTGCGAATAGCGCACGCCGATGCGGTTGTTCGGCGTGACCAGGAAGCCCAGGCCGATATGGTCGCCAAATTGGAACGCGGTGCTGATGGTCTCGTCGGCGAAGCGCGTGCTGGAGAACACCGTGGCGCCGATACCGGCTTCAATGTAGAAGCGTTCACCGGTCCACCAGCGGAACATCGGGATGGCGTTGAACTGCCAGACATGGCCGGGTGAGCGCGAGCCATCCGCCTGCCAATACGAAGCGCCGAATTCGGGAGTCAGGTCCAGGCGCCCCCAGTTGCCGCCGAAGTTGTGGGTCCAGACAGAGGGCGTCTCATAGTTCAGCGTGAGGCGCTGGTAATGATCGCCAATGCCGTAATGGAGGCTTACCCCGCCCTGCGTCCCTTCAGACGATTGGGCGCTTGCCAGCGTGGCGGCTCCCGCCAAGGCCAGTCCGGCAAGGCGCGTGAACATCTTCTTCTTCGTCGACTGCATTGGATAACTCCGTGTATTTCTGGGCTAACCGGCAACATAGCAAAATCCGGACAAACTGGCTCCAACCGTGTCGCAATATGACAACAAAACGGCATGGAAAACACTGTTCCGAAAATCGCACCTTCGAGCACATAAAAGCGCTCAGCCCCGCGCCATAGCAAGCCGCGTACCTGCAATTCAGCAAGCAAAGCGGCGGGACATCCCCGCCGCAGAGCGCATAGGCCAACGCAGACCCGGCAGCATGCGCGGCCGCGTCCAAGCGGGTGATGATCAGGCCGTGACCACGTCCGCGGGCTGATTGTTCAGCAGCGCCAGCAGACGCGCGATTTCCTCGCGCAACTGGCGGCGGTCGACGACCATGTCGATCGCGCCCTTCTGCAGCAGGAATTCGGCGCGTTGGAAGCCTTCCGGGAGCTTTTCGCGCACTGTCTGCTCGATCACTCGCGGACCGGCGAAGCCGATCAGCGCCTTGGGTTCGGCAATCACCACATCGCCCATGAACGCAAAACTGGCCGAGACGCCGCCCATTGTGGGATCGGTCAGCACGCTGATGAACGGCAGGCCGGCCGCCGACAGGCGGGTCAGCATGGCGTTCGTCTTGGCCATCTGCATGAGGGACAGCAGGCTTTCCTGCATGCGCGCACCGCCCGAAGCGGCCACGCAGATGAATGGCGTCTTGTTGTCCAGTGCCGCTTGCGCGCCGCGCGCGAAGCGCTCACCGACGACCGAGCCCATGGACCCGCCCATGAATTCGAACTCAAAGCAGGCCAGCGTTGCCGGCACGCCGCGGATGGAACCGCTCATGACCACCAGCGCATCGGTCTCGCCGGTGGCCTTGACGGCCTCTTGCAGGCGTTCGGGATACTTGCGGGTGTCCTTGAACTTCAGCGTATCGACCGAACGCGTGGTCTGGCCGATTTCAACGCGGCCTTCCAGGTCGAGCAGCGAATCGATGCGGGCGCGAGCCCCGATCCGCATGTGGTGGTCGCACTTGGGGCAAACGTGCAGGTTGGCCGCCAAGTCTTCGCTGTACAGCACCGATTCGCACGACGGGCATTTCACCCAAAGGCCTTCGGGAACGCGGCGGGCGCCGCTGTCGCTGGTTTTATTGATGCGAGGAGGCAGGAGTTTATCGATCCAGCTCATTTATTTTTCATCCCGTTTGAGGTCGCGCCCGGCCGCTCAGGCCGACGCGTTTTCTCGTTTTACTTGATCCAGCGCTACCCGGATGGTGCGCAGCCAGCCGCTGCCAGCGGCAACTGCGGCGTCGGTTTTCTGAGCGGCGGGCGCATTCGCGACCGCCTGCTCCATGGTTTCAATCAATTTGCTGCCGATGACGACCGCATCGGCCACGCGTGCGACGCGCTGGGCGCTTTCGGCATCGCGGATGCCGAACCCCACGCCCACCGGAATATCGCGCACATGGCGGCGAATCAGGGCCACGCGCGCGGCGACGTCATCCGTGTTGAGCGAGCCTGCACCCGTTACACCCTTGAGCGACACATAGTAGACATAGCCGCGCGCCACTTCGGCAACGGCTTTGATGCGTTCTTCGGTGGACGTGGGAGCCAGCAGGAAAATAGGGGCTACGCCGTGTTCGCCCAGCGTTGCCGCGAACTCGATGACTTCTTCGGGCGGATAGTCCACCACGAGCACGCCATCGACGCCGGCCTGCTCGGCCCTGCGGGCGAATTCTGCCTGGCCCATGCGTTCGATCGGGTTGGCATAGCCCATCAGGACGACCGGCGTGGAGGTATCGCGCTGACGGAATTGGGACACCAGGTCCAGCACGCGGGCCAGACCCACGCCCTGCGCGATGGCGCGGTCCGCGGCGCGCTGGATCACCGGGCCGTCGGCCATGGGATCGGAAAACGGGACGCCCAGTTCGATGACATCGGCGCCGGCTTCGACCAGCGCGTGCATCAGGGGAACGGTGGCGTCGGGCGTAGGGTCGCCCGCGGCGATGTAGGGAATGAGCGCCGCGGCACGGCCGGATTCGGCGGTGCGCGCGAATGCGGCGGCAATACGATCAGTGCGAGTTGTCATGGTGTTAGAGCTCGATACCGGCGCGCTCGGCGACGGTATGCATGTCCTTGTCTCCGCGGCCGGACAAGTTGACCAGGATGACGGCGTCGCGCGGGAGCGTGGCCGCCATCTTCACGGCCTGGGCGATGGCGTGGGACGATTCCAGGGCCGGCATGATGCCTTCGATGCGGCAGCAATCGTGGAAGGCCTTGAGGGCTTCGTCGTCGGTGATGCCGGCGTATTCGGCGCGGCCCGAATCCTTGAGCCAGGCATGCTCGGGGCCCACGCCAGGATAGTCCAGCCCCGCCGAGACGGAATGGGTCTCCTGGACCTGGCCATCGGCATCCTGCATGACATAGGTGCGATTGCCATGCAGCACACCCACCTGGCCCGCGGCCAGCGACGCGGCGTGCTTGCCGCTGTCCATGCCCTCGCCCGCGGCCTCGACGCCGATCAGGCGCACGTTCTCGTAAGGAATGTAGGGATGGAAGATGCCCATGGCGTTCGAGCCGCCGCCCACCGCCGCCACCACGTAATCGGGCTGGCGGCCGATGGCCTCGGGCATCTGCGTCAGGCATTCATTGCCGATCACGGTCTGGAAATCGCGCACCATGCGGGGATAGGGATCGGGGCCCGCGACCGTGCCGATGATGTAGAACGTGTTTTCGATATTGGTGACCCAGTCGCGCATGGCTTCGTTCAGCGCGTCCTTCAGCGTGCGCGAACCGGAGGTGACCGGCACCACGGTGGCGCCCAGCAGCTTCATGCGATAGACGTTCGACGCCTGGCGGCGGATGTCTTCGCTGCCCATGTACACCACGCATTCCATGCCGTAGCGCGCCGCGACGGTGGCGCTGGCCACGCCGTGCTGGCCCGCGCCGGTTTCGGCGATGACACGGGGCTTGCCCATGCGCTTGGCCAGCAAAGCCTGGCCGATGCAATTGTTCACCTTGTGGGCGCCGGTGTGGTTCAGGTCTTCGCGCTTGAACCAGATCTGGGCGCCGCCCACCAGTTCGGACCAGCGGCGGGCATGGTAGACCGGGCTGGGCCGGCCGACGAAGTGCTTGAGTTCGTAGTTGAACTCTTCCTGGAAGGCGGGGTCGACACGGTAATGGTCGTACGCCGCGCGCAGCTCGTCGAGCGCGTGCATCAGCGTTTCCGCCACGAAAACACCGCCATAAGGCCCAAAATGGCCCTTGGCATCCGGAAAATCGTAAGGTTTCACCAAGCATCTCCCCCGGGAGCTCGCAGCGGCCAGTGCCGTCCGCGAATCCGGTTTGCAACCCGTCATTTTACCTGACGCGGGCGGTGGCGGGGCGCGAAGCCCCGGCCGCCCCATGCTCCTCAGAGCGACTGTCCCATCCGGCGCAGGAAGGTCTCGCAAGCGGCCAACTGATCCAGGGCGACGTATTCGTCGGGCTTGTGCGCCTGTTCGATATGGCCCGGGCCGCAGACCACGGTGGGAATGCCGATGCCCTGGAACAGGCCCGCTTCCGTGCCGTACGCCACCTTGCGGGTGGCGCGGTCTTCGGTCAGCGCGCGCACCAACTGGGTGATGGCGGCCTCTTCCGACGCTTCCAGGGCGGGCGCGGCGGCGCCGGTCTCGATCTCGATGGAGGCGCCGTCAAACTCGGTCTTCATGCGCGGCAACAGCTCTTCCCGCACGTATTTCTCGACTTCTGCCTGGATCTGGTCGGGCTGCATGCCCGGCAGGTTACGGAATTCATAGGTGAATTCGCACAGCTCGGGAATGGTGTTGACCGCGATGCCGCCCCGGATCTGGTTGGTGGTCATCGTGGAGAACGGCACGTCATAGAACTGGTCGTACGGGCCGTTGGCCTTGAAGCTGTCGGCCAGGTCGCGAATGCGGCAGATCAGGCGTGCGGCGTATTCGATGGCGTTGCAGCCGCGGGGCGTCAGCGACGAGTGCGCCGCCTTGCCGTGCACCTTGCAACGGAAGAGATTGATGCCCTTGTGCGCCACCACCACCTGCATGCCCGTGGGCTCGCCTACGACGCAGCCCTCGGGACGTATGCCCCGCTCGAGCAGGTCGGCCAGCATGTAGGGCGCGCCCGCGCAGCCGACTTCCTCGTCGTAGGAGAAAGCCAGATGAATCGGCTTCTTGCGCGGCATGGCCAGGAATTCCGGCACCAGCGCGAGCGATCCGGCAATGAATCCCTTCATGTCGCAACTGCCGCGCCCATAGAGCAACCCGTCCTTTTCGACGAGCTTGAACGGATCCGTGCTCCAGTCCTGGCCATCCACGGGCACCACGTCGGTGTGGCCCGACAGGACGATCCCGCCCTGCTGGTTGCCGTCCTGGGCAGGCAGGGTGGCGAACAGATTGGCCTTGGTGCGCTCGGGGTTGTGCGCAAGCCATGCGTCGACGCCCTGGCCCTTGAGCCAATCGCGGACCGTTTCGATCAGGGCAAGATTGGAATTGCGGCTGGTGGTGTCGAAGCCAACCAGCGTTTCCAGCCAGGTGCGCGCGTTCATGTCACTACTCTCGTGGGGAAAAACAGAAGTGTAAAGCCAGGAAGCGCCCGCGTCCCGGACAGCCTGGCCGACCGCGGGCACGGCTAGCGCCTAGAATGTCGCCCGGATTGGAAAACACCCCCAAGGAGAAACCGTGCAGCACAAAGCAGTCCCCACACGCAACATCGTGGCCGCAGTGATAGGCAACGCCCTCGAATGGTATGACTTCCTGGTGTTCGCGTTCATGACGCCGATCATCGCGAAGCTGTTCTTCCCCACGGACCCCAGCATTCCCGGCAGCGAACTGAACGCCATTCTCATGACCACCGCCATCTTCGGCGTCGGATTCTTCATGCGTCCGGTCGGCGGCATCATCCTGGGCCTGTACGGCGACAAGAAGGGCCGCAAGGCCGCCATGGTGATGGTGACGTCGCTGATGGCGGTGTCCATCGCGTTGATCACGGTCGCCCCGACCTATCACGCCGCCGGCATCCTGGCCCCGATCTTCATCCTGATCGCGCGCCTGCTGCAGGGCTTTTCCGCGGGCGGTGAATTCGGCACATCCACGGCGCTGCTGATCGAGATGGCGCCCAACGGCAAACGCGGGTTCTATGGCTCGTGGCAGATGGCCGGCCAGATGCTGGCGCTGCTGATCGGCGCGGCCTGCGGCACGCTGATCACCGAGTTCTTCACGCAACAGCAGATCGCCGACTGGGCGTGGCGCCTGCCGTTCGCCTTTGGCCTGGTAATTGTTCCCATCGCCATCTATATCCGCAAAAACGTCGATGAAACCGACGTCTTCAAGCAGATGAAGGAAGAAGAGCGCCAAGCCGCCGCCAGCGGCAAGGTGCAGCGCCTGAGCCTCGGCCAGATGCTCAAGACCCACACGCGCGAGACGCTGATCGGCGTGGGCCTGGTGGTGACTGCCACGGTGTCCATCTACATCACCTTCACGTATCTGGTGACGTATTCCACGCAGATCCTGAAACTGCCGCTGAACCAGACCTTCCTGGTGCAGATGGCGGGCGCGGCGCTGATGGTGCTGCTGACGCCTTTCATGGGCGCCTGGTCGGACCGTGTGGGTCGCCGCCCCATCGTGATCGGCTCGCTGATCGGCTACCTGATCGTGCTCTATCCCTTGTACTACTGGCTGTCGGATGCGCCGTCGATCGGCCGCCTCCTGACGGTGCAGGTCGTGGTCTGCCTGTTCGTTTCGGCCTTCTTCGGCGTGTTCAGCACGGTGATGGCGGAACTGTTCCCGGCGCGCGTGCGTTCGGTGGGCCTGTCGCTGGCCTATAACGTCGCCGTGATGATTTTTGGCGGTTTCGCGCAGTTCATCGTGACCTGGCTGATCAAGACCACCGGCTCGCCGATGGCCCCTGCCTACTACGTGATGTTCGGCGTCGCGCTGGGCCTGATCGCCGCGTTCTACATGCGCGATCGCGCCCACGAGAATCTGGACGACTAGGGTCTGGACAACCAGGACCTGCAATCAAGACCCCGGCGCCGCCCGCGGCCCGGGGTCTGCAAGCCCTAGCGGCGGGTTGCCGAGGACACGCCCTGCACTTCGGCCAGGGCGACCAGCGCGCGCGAAAGCGATTCCCCGCCGCGCACCTCTACCGTGAACACCATGTGGGCCAGCGACTGCTTGCTCTGCGTATTCACGCCCACCACATTCAGGCGCAGCCGCGCGAAGACTTCGGACAGGTCCCGCAACAGGCCGGAACGGTCGTGCGCGCGGACGCTGACGTCCACCGGATAGAAGGTGTCCGCCGTTTCGCCCCAGGCCACTTCGATGATGCGTTCGGGTTCGCGCGCGGCAAGCGCCAGATAGCTATGGCAGTCGCTGCGGTGGATGGACACGCCGCGGCCCCGCGTGACAAAACCGGCGATCGGGTCCGGCGGGGCGGGACGGCAGCAGCGCGCAAGCTGCGTCAGCAGCGATCCCACGCCGACCACCAGCACGCCGCTCTTGCCGCTTTTCTCGGCGCTGCCCGCGCTGGCATGGCGCAGCGCGGCCGGCTGGGGTTCGGCCGCGGGCGCGGGCTGCTGGAACAGCGCATCGATCTGCCGCAGGCTGAATTCTTCCTTGGCCACCGCCACGTACAGGTCGTCGGCGCGGGCAAAACCCAGGTTCTGCGCCAGTTGCTCAAGATTGACCGCCGTCTTGCCCAGGCGCTGCAATTCCTTTTCCACCAGCGCCTGGCCCTGCGTGATGCGCTGCTGCAGTTCGATCGCGTTGAACCACATGCGCACCTTGGCGCGGGCGCGGGGGCTGGCCAGGAACCCAAGCTGAGGATTGAGCCAGTCGCGCGACGGCCCGCCCGACTTGGCGGAGATGATCTCCACGGTCTGGCCGGTGGACAGGCGCGTCTGCAGCGGCACCATCTGGCCGTCGACGCGCGCGCCCCGGCAGCGGTGGCCCAGGTCGGTGTGCAGGTGATAGGCGAAGTCCACCGGCGTGGCGCCGGCGGGAAGCTCGATCACGCGCGCCTGCGGGGTCAGCACGTAGATGCGGTCGTCGGTATGGGCGGGCGCAGCCGCCACATTGCGGCTCTTGCCGGAGGCCGGCTTGCCCGACGCGGCCTTGGCGGGCTCCGGCGCCGATTCGGCGCCCCCTTCGACGTCGGTGTTCCAGGCCAGCAGTTGGCGCATCCATGCCAGTTGGCGGTCGTACTCGCTGGAAGCGGCCACCTGCCCGCCCTTGGCGCCCGCCTCTTTGTAGCGCCAATGCGCGGCCATGCCGTATTCGGCGAACTGATGCATCTCGCGCGTGCGGATCTGCACCTCGAACGGGCGGCCGTCGTCATCGGTCACCACCGTATGCAGGGAACGGTAGCCGTTGGGCTTGGGCCGCGAAATGTAGTCGTCGAACTCGTCGGAGAGCGGCGTCCACATTTCATGCACCAAGCCCAGCGCCGTGTAGCAGGCGCGGACATCGTCGACGATGATGCGCAGCGCGCGCAGGTCGTACATCTGGGCGAAGTCCAGGCGCTTCACACGCATCTTGTTCCAGATGCTGTAGATATGCTTGGGCCGGCCGCTGACCTCGGCCTCGACGCCGGTCTTGGCCAGGGCCGCCTGCAGGCGCTCGATGGCGCCGGCGATGAAGGCCTCGCGCTCCACCCGCTTTTCTTCCAGCAGACGGGCGATCTGCTTGTATTTTTCAGGCTCCAGGAAGCGGAACGACAGGTCTTCCATTTCCCATTTGATCTGCCAGATGCCCAGCCGGTTGGCCAGGGGCGCGTACAAATCCAGGGTTTCACGGGCAAAGGCCGGAGAGCACGGCGCCTTGCTTTCCGCATGCCAGCGCAGCGTGCGCAGCCTGGAGGCCAGCCGCATCAGCACGATGCGCAGGTCGGCCGCCATGGCCAGCAGCATCTTGCGCTGCATTTCCTTCTGGGAACCGCTTTCGGCCTCGGCATCGCTGGCCTGGCGGGCAACCACGCCCAGACGCAACAGCGCGCGCGTGCCCTGCACCAGCCGGGCGATTTCGGCGCCGAACGCCGTGGCGACCGGATCATTGCGCAGGGACGGCGCGGGCGCCATCAGGTCGGTCGGCAGGGCGGCCAGCAACGCCGCGGCGCGGGTAGCGGCATCGGTATGCAGGGCCGCCAGGATGCGCACGACGCCCGCGCCGTGCCCGGCCAGCGGTTCACCCGTGAGCGCGTGCTGCCCTTCGAAACGGGGCACGGACCACGCGACGGCCTGATCGATCAGCGCCAGGCCATCGGCGTCCAGCCCGGCCCCGACCTCCTGCCGCCAGGAAGCGTCAAAAGGCGAAGGCGCATCGGGAACAGGCGGGGCGGACATGACGGACGTGGAGCGGGTATTTGGTTGATGATCCCGACACTCTACACTAGGGTTCCGTCACGCCGAACACCCTGCCGCATCCCGGCATATAGAAGGAACCAAAGCTTATGTTGCGCTGGCTCAAGGGCCGGGGCGCCCGCCCGTCCGCCGTGGCCGAAATGCAGGCCCGCATCTCGCCGGAACTCTGGCGGCGGGTGCTGGGCGCCCATCCATTCCTGGCGGCGCTGAGCGCCGACGAAGCCGCCCAGTTGCAGGCGCGCTCCGCCTGGCTGCTGGCCAGCAAGACCATCAACGGCGCGCAAGGCCTCGAGGTGTCGGATTTCATGCGCCTGTCCATCGCGGCACAGGCCAGCCTGCCCATCCTGAATCTGGCCCCGGAACTGTACGAGGGCTGGGACGAGATCATCGTGTATCCGGCCAGCTTCCGCATCCCGCGATCACGGCAGGACGAAGACGGCGTGGTCCACGAATACATCGAGGACGCCGCCGGCGAAGCCTGGGAGGGCGGGCCGCTGGTGCTTTCCTGGGAAGACACGCAGCTCTCCGAAGGCGGCTTCAATGTGGTCATCCATGAATTTGCCCACAAGCTGGACCTGCGTTCGGGCTTGGCGGACGGCATGCCTTCGTTGGCGGCCCACCCGGAACTGAAACCCCAGGCATGGCGGCGCGTCCTGGACGACAGCCTGGACCGATTCGCCGCGGCGGTGGAGGCCGTGGAAGCTGCCATCCCGCGCGATGTGGATCCCGAAAGCGAAGACGCGGACGCCTGGTACGGCCAGTTGCCGATGGACCCCTACGCCGCCACGGACGAAGCCGAGTTCTTCGCCGTCAGTTCGGAACACTTCTTCGTGGACCCCTACCCCATGCAACAGGCGCTGCCCGAATGGTATGCCCTGCTGCGGGCCTACTACCGGCAGGACACCCTGGACCGCTACGCATGAAGCAGCTCCTGATCGTCTGGCATTCACGCACGGGCGCGGCACGGCAGATGGCGCAGGCCGCCGCGCGCGGGGCGGCGGCCGCCGCCGCGGATCTCGAGCAGGCGGACGAGCTTCGGGTCGAGATCCGGCGCGCGCCGGACGCCGATGCCGACGTGCTGCTCGCCAGCCAGGGCTTTCTGTTCTGCGCCCCCGAGAACCTGGCCAGCCTGAGCGGCGAAATGAAGGAGTTCTTCGACCGCAACTATTACGCCGTGCTCGACCGCATACAGGGCCTGCCCTACGCCTCGATGATCAGCGCGGGCAGCGATGGCTCGGGCGCCGCGAGGCAGGTGGAGCGCATCTGCACCGGCTGGCGGCTGAGCGCCGTGGCCCCCGCCCTGATCGTCAATATGGGCGCCCAGACCGCCGCGCAGATCCTCGCGCCCAAGATCGTGGCAACGCCCGACCTTGCGCGATGCGAAGAGCTCGGTGGACTGCTGGCGGGGATGATGCTGATGGGCGCGTGACGCCGGGCCGCTGGCCGCGCTTAAAGAAAAAGCCCTTCGGCGTGTGCCGAAGGGCTTTCTTTTGGCTCGCGCCGGACGCCATCGGCGCCCCCGGCACGCAGAAGGCCTTAGATAGCCGCCGTGACGACGATCTCGACCTTGTAGTCCGGATTGGCCAGGCGGGCTTCGACCGTGGCGCGCGGAGGCGAATTGCCGTCGGCGACCCAGGCGTCCCACGCCTTGTTCATGCCATCGAATTCCTTCATGTTGGCCACGTAGATCTGGGCCATCAGGATCTTGGTCTTGTCGGTGCCGGCCTCGGCCAGCAGGCGATCGATCGTGGCGAGCACTTGCTCGGTCTGGCCGGTGATGTCCAGCGTGTCGTCGTCCGGCACCTGGCCTGCCAGGTAGGCAACGCCGTTGTACACGGCCATGTCCGACAGGCGCTTGGCGACGTGGAAGCGCTTGATGCTGCTCATGAATATTCCCCTAGAGTCGAGTGGGTTGGGTGGAACAATGCAAAGGAATCCGCAATTTACCCCGTGCCGGCCTCAGGCAGGAGGCAACTGGAAAACCTGGCGCAGATAGGCCAGGTAGGCGGGATCGTCGCACATGGTCTTTTCCGGCGCATCCGACACCTTGGCCACCGGCTGCCCGTTGCAGCGGACCATCTTCATGACGATCTGCAGCGGCTCGTGGCCCAGGTCGTTGGTCAGGTTCGTACCGATGCCGAAAGACACCTTGCAGCGGCCGGAGAACTGGCGGGCAAGTTCGATGGCGCGCGGGAAGGTCAGCGAATCGGAGAACACCAGCGTCTTGGCGCGCGGATCCACACGGTTCTTGCGGTAGTGTTCGAGCAGGCGCTCGCCCCAGACGAAAGGATCGCCCGAGTCATGGCGGGCGCCGTCGAACAGCTTGCAGAAATACATGTCGAAATCGCGCAGGAAGGCATCCATGCCATAGACGTCGGACAGCGCGATGCCCAGATCGCCGCGATATTCCTTGGCCCAGACTTCCAGCGCGAACACCTGGGAATCGCGCAGGCGCGGCCCCAGCGCCTGGCAAGCCTGCAGATATTCATGGCCCATCGTGCCCAGCGGCAGCACTTCATGCTGCTTGGCCAGCAGCACGTTGCTGGTGCCAGCAAAATGCGGGCCCATCTCGGCCTTCATGGTGGTGACGATTTCTTCGTGCCAGACCTTGGAGAACCGGCGGCGCGTGCCATATTCGGCCACGCGGAAATCCGCCAGCGCCGGATCGTCCAGCACCAGGTGCATCTTGGACTGCAGGCGCTTGCGGCCCTCTTCCCAGTCCGGATGCTTGCGCGTGTTGCGGAAATAGACCTCGTTGACGATGGCCAGCACCGGGATCTCGAACAGGATCGTGTGCAGCCACGGCCCCTTGACCTCGATGCTGATTTCCCCGGGAGCGTCGCCTTCGCCGATATGGATGCAGCGCTCGGGCATGTGGAACAGGCCCAGGAAATCAACGAAGTCGCTTTTGATAAAGCGCAAGTCGCCCAGATATTTAAGTTCGTCCGGCGTGAAGCGCAATTGGCAAAGCTGATGCACTTCCTCGCGGATTTCGTCCAGATAGGGACGCAGGTCGGCCCCCGCAGTACGGCATTTATACCGGTACTCGACCTGGGCAGCGGGAAACTGATGCAGAACCACCTGCATCATGCTGAATTTATACAGGTCGGTGTCGAGCAGCGAGGTAATTATCATGGTTGCGCGTTTCGTTTCGCGACACCATAGCATAGCGGACACGCCATCCGGCACGATGGGCCACTATGTCAATACGGGTATTACCGGCACATCGGCGCGGCATTGGGTAAAATCCGCACAACAAGACACAAATGCCGCCGATCCCGGAGTTCCTGAATGACCCATGTAGTCACCGAAAACTGTATCAAGTGCAAGTACACCGATTGCGTCGACGTGTGCCCGGTGGACTGTTTTCGTGAGGGTCCGAACTTCCTCGTGATCGACCCGGACGAATGCATCGACTGCGCCGTCTGCATCCCGGAATGCCCGGCCAATGCGATCTACGCCGAAGAAGACGTGCCGCAGGACCAGATGAATTTCATCGCCCTGAATGCCGAACTCTCGCCCGAGTTCGCCAGCATCAGCCGCGCCAAGAAGCCCCTGCCCGACGCCGACGAATGGAACGGCAAGCAGGACAAGCTGCAATACCTGGAAAAATAGTCCGCGAAGGCCGGCCGCGCGCTTGGCGGCCGTATCGCGCGATGCCCCGATGACCGAAGATTCCAAATACACGCGCCAGACCGTAACCAGCGTTCATACCTGGGTGCCAGACAAGCTGTTCTCCGTGCGCGTGACGCGGGACGACGCCTTTACGTTCATCCCCGGACAGTTCGCGCGGGTCGGCCTGCCGGGCGCGGACGATCCCGATGGCCCGCCGACGCTGTGGCGCGCCTACTCCATGGTTTCCGCGCCGCACGAACCCTGGCTCGAGTTCTATTCCATCGTGGTCCCCGAAGGCCAGTTCAGCCCGCGCATGGCGCGCCTGCGGCCGGGCGACGCGCTCTACGTCGAGAAGGCGCCCTACGGCTTCCTGACGCTGGAGCGCTTCGCCCCGGGCGGCGACCTCTGGCTGCTGGCCTCGGGCACCGGCTTGTCGGCTTACTTGTCCATTCTGCGCGACCCCGCCGTCTGGCGCGCGTACCGCCGCATCATCCTGGTGCACGGCGTGCGCACCGCGGCAGAGCTGGCCTATCGCGAAGAGATCGAATCCTGGCGCCGCGAGCCGGGCCTGTCCGAGCTGTTCGCAGCGGATCCGGACAAGCTCGTCTACCTTCCGATCGCCACCCGCGAAGCCCTGCCCGGCATGCCCCAGGAGCGTCTTACCACGCTGATCGCCGACGGCCGTCTGGAACAGTTGGCCGGACAGCCGCTGGATCCGGAGCTCGCGAAGGTCATGCTCTGCGGCAACCCAGCCATGCTGGCCGATGCCCGGAAATTGCTGGGCGAACGCGGCTTCAAGCCGGGCCGCCGCGGCATCCCCGGCAATCTGGCGGTTGAAAACTACTGGTGACGCTGCACTGCCCGGCGTAGTGCATAAATCCTCCATTTGGTATGACCGCAAGGCATGATGGCCGCCCTAAACTGGTGCCAAACGCAGGACGGGTCGCTTTTTAGCAACACAATCCGGGACTTTGCCGGAGATTCTTCAGGCTGATTGGATATATCGATAGTCCCCGGGGCAATAATCGGGGCACACGCTCGACCCAGAAGGACTTCCCCGAAATGCTGTACCAATTGCACGAAATGCAGCGCGCCTTCCTGACTCCGTTCGCTGCATTCACGGATGCCGGTTCTCAGCTGTTCTCCAGCCCTTACAGCCCGCTCGCCTACACCCCGATTTCGCGCCAGATGGCTGCCGGATACGAGTTGATGACGCGTATCGGCAAGGAGTACCAGAAGCCCGCCTGGAACCTGCCCACCACCCAGATCAACGGCAAGTCCGCCCGCGTCGTGGAAGCCGTGGCGCTGGACAAGCCGTTCTGCCGTCTGGTGCACTTCCAGCGCGACGTCCGCGTCGCTGGCCACGACGACCCCAAGGTTTTGCTGGTCGCCCCGCTGTCCGGCCACCACGCCACGCTGCTGCGCGACACCGTGCGCGCGTTGCTGCCCGCCCATGACGTCTATGTCACCGACTGGGTCGACGCCCGCATGGTGCCGCTGTCGGCCGGTCCGTTCCATCTGAACGACTACGTCCGCTATGTGCAGGACTTCATTCGCCATCTGGGCCCGGACGTGCACGTCATTTCCGTCTGCCAGCCGACCGTGCCGGTGCTGGCCGCCGTGTCCCTGATGGCTTCGGCCAACGATCCCTGCCAGCCGCGCAGCATGGTCATGATGGGCGGGCCCATCGATCCGCGCCAGTCGCCCACGCAGGTGAACCGCCTGGCCACGACCAAGCCCTACGCGTGGTTCGAGAATCAGGTCATCCACCCCGTTCCGCCGCGCTATCCGGGCTCGGGCCGCAAGGTCTACCCGGGGTTCCTGCAGCATGCGGGGTTCATGGCGATGAACCCGGACCGCCACATGAAGTCGCACTATGAGTTCTACCTGGACCTGCTGCGCGGAGACGACAGCGACGCCGAAATGCATCGCCGCTTCTACGACGAATACAACGCGGTGCTCGACATGCCGGCCGAGTTCTACCTGGACACGATCCGCATGGTGTTCCAGGACTTCGCATTGCCCAACGGCACCTGGGAAGTGGACGGCAAGCTGGTCCGCCCGGCCGATATCAAGAGCGTGGCCCTGTTCACCATCGAAGGCGAACTGGACGACATCTCGGGCCAAGGCCAGACGCGCGCCGCCATCAAGCTGTGCAAGAACATCCCGGCCGAGCGCAAATCGCACTACACCGCGCCCAACTGCGGGCACTATGGCATTTTCTCGGGCCGCCGCTGGCGCGAAATGATCTGTCCTAAAATTGCCGAGTTCATCCGGCAATCGGCGTAAGCACGGCATCGAGCCGTCCGCCAGGCGACGCGTGGGCACATACCCCGCGCCGCCGGCAGCCTGATCCGCATTCCACGGGGCCCGAGCGGCCCCTTTTCTTTTATTGGTTTACATGTCCTGTCGCTCACTTGCCGACCGCATCGATGCCTTGCTGCCTCAGACGCAATGCACCAAGTGCGGATACGACGGCTGCCGGCCCTATGCCGACGCCATCGCCGACGGCGCCGCTCCGATCAATCGCTGTCCGCCCGGCGGCGACGAAGGCATCGCTGCGCTATCCGCCTTGCTGGACACCCCCGCCCTGCCCCTCGACCTGTCCCGCGGCGAGCCCGGCCCGCTGCTGGTCGCCCGCATCGACGAATCCCACTGCATCGGCTGTACGCTGTGCATCCAGGCCTGCCCGGTGGACGCCATCGTGGGCGCCAACAAGCATATGCACACCGTGCTGGAAGACTGGTGCACGGGCTGCGACCTGTGCGTGGCGCCCTGTCCGGTCGATTGCATTCAAATGGTGCCGGCCGGCCGCGCCTGGACCGAGCAAGACGCCGCCGTCAGCCGCCAGCGGCACCGCGGCCACCTGGCGCGAGCGGAACGCCTGGCTGCCGACAACGCCCGCCTGATGGCGCCCGAGACGCCCGCGGTCCCCACGGCCGCGGCGTCCACCGCCGCCGACACGGAAAAAGAGGACCGCAAGCGTTCCGCCATTGAATCCGCGCTGGCCCGAGCCCGGGCACGCCGCAACCCCTCGCAGCCATGAACGCCGCCAAACGCCGAGAGATATTCGCCCGCCTGCAGGCGGCCAATCCCCACCCGACCACCGAACTGGAATACGGCACGCCGTTCCAATTGCTGATCGCGGTGCTGCTGTCGGCGCAGGCCACCGACAAGTCGGTCAACATTGCCACGCGCAAGTTCTTTCCGCAGTACGGCACGCCCCAGGCGTTGCTGGCGCTGGGCGAGGAAGGCCTGTCCGACTACATCAAGACTATCGGCCTGTACCGCACCAAGGCAAAGAACACGATCGCCACGTGCCGGATCCTGATCGAGCAGCATGGCGGCAATGTGCCGGAGACCCGCGAGGCGCTCGAGGCCTTGCCCGGCGTGGGACGCAAGACGGCCAACGTGGTGCTCAACACCGCGTTCGGACACCCCACCATGGCGGTGGACACGCACATATTCCGCGTCTCCAACCGCACCGGCATCGCGCCCGGCAAGAACGTGCTTGAGGTCGAACAGAAACTCGAGAAATTCGTTCCGCGCGAATATATGCAGGACGCCCATCATTGGCTGATCCTGCAAGGCCGCTACGTCTGTGTGGCGCGCAAGCCGAAATGCCCCCAATGCGGCATTTCCGATCTCTGCGAATTCAAACAGAAAACCCCTGCATAAAGCACCCGGCCTCGCGCCAAACCGGCATTGAAGCGAACGGAAAACCGGGTTTTCCCTCGCCTTCAATCGCATGACATGTTGATGACGATCAACGCCTATTTGCTGCAACGCATTTCGGTTCCGGCAACGTATTCCTCCCATGCGCGATAAGCATTGTCGGCTTGCCGACAATTCACCTTTCCGCAGTGCAAAACCTATGACAAACCCTCATGGAATTTTGATTGGGACGTCCGCATACTCGCCGGCAACTCATAAGAAAACTAAGCACGTAAATAGTTTTCCCGACCCTGCGGGGGCCTGACGCAATGACGCCGGGCGGAGACCATATAAATACAACGCTGGTGCAGCGAACATGGATGACACAATCCTGGAGACAAAGGGCCTCACGAAGGAATTCCGCGGATTCGTCGCGGTCAATGGGGTCGATTTGCGTATCAAGCGAGGCGAGATTCATGCCTTGATCGGGCCTAACGGCGCGGGCAAGACCACATGCTTCAACCTGCTTACGAAATTTCTCGCTCCCACTTCGGGGACCATCAAGTTCAACGGTATCGACATCACCGGCGAACGGCCAGCGCAGATCGCGCGGCGCGGCATCATCCGTTCGTTCCAGATCTCCGCGGTGTTCCCGCACCTGACCGTGCTGGAGAACGTGCGGATCGGCCTGCAGCGCAAGACCGGACTGTCGTTCCATTTCTGGCGAAGCGACAAGCAGCTGGCCTCCCTGAACGAGCCCGCGCGCGCCTTGCTTGAACAGGTGGACCTGGGCGCCTTCGCCGACGAAACCACGGTGAACCTGCCTTACGGCCGCAAGCGCGCGCTTGAAATCGCCACGACGCTGGCGATGGAGCCCGAACTGATGCTGCTCGACGAGCCCACGCAGGGCATGGGGCACGAGGACGTCCACCGCGTGACGCAACTGATCAAGCGCGTCAGCGCCGGGCGCACCATCCTCATGGTGGAACACAACATGAACGTCGTGTCCTCCATCGCCAACACCATCACCGTGCTGGCGCGCGGTTCGGTGCTGGCCGAAGGGTCCTACGCCGAAGTCTCCCGCCATCCGGCCGTGATGCAGGCTTACATGGGCACGACCGACGGCGAACTTCAAGGAGCGCACGCATGAGCACCCCCGCACTCGAAATTTCGGGCCTGCAGGCCTGGTACGGGGAATCGCATATCCTGCACGGCGTGGACATGCGCGTGGGACAAGGCGAGGTCGTCACCCTTCTGGGCCGCAACGGCGCCGGACGCACGACGACCCTGCGCGCCATTCTTGGCTTGACCGGTTCACGCAAGGGTTCGGTGCGTATTCACGGCACCGAGGCCATCGATCTGCCCACCTACAAGATCGCTCACCTGGGCGTCGGCTATTGCCCCGAGGAACGCGGCATCTTTTCCAGCCTGTCATGCGAAGAGAACCTGCTGCTGCCGCCGGTCGTGGGCTCGCTGGGCGGCGGCATGTCGCTGGCCGAGATCTACGACATGTTCCCCAATCTGCAGGAGCGCCGGAATTCCCCGGGCACGCGCCTGTCGGGCGGTGAACAGCAGATGCTTGCCGTGGCGCGCATCCTGCGCACCGGCGCGAACCTGCTGCTGCTCGACGAAATCTCCGAAGGCCTGGCGCCCGTGATCGTGCAGGCGCTGGCGCGCATGATCACGACGCTCAAGCAGCGCGGCTACACCATCGTCATGGTGGAGCAGAACTTCCGCTTCGCAGCGCCGTTGGCCGACCGCTTCTACGTCATGGAGCACGGCCAGATCGTCGAGCATTTCGAAGCGGCCCAACTTTCAGAAAAACAGGACACGCTCAACGAACTGCTGGGCGTCTAAAGCAACCTGTCATCCGCCGGAACCCCGGCAATACCACACCGTAGGGAAGAGGAGTCATCCCATGAAGCTGCACACCATCACTGCTGCACTGGCCATGGCGGGCCTGGGATTCGCGGGGGCAACCGCCCACGCTCAAGGTATCTCCGACGATGTCATCCGCATCGGCTTCATCACCGACATGTCGGGCGTTTACTCCGACATCGACGGCAAGGCCGGCCTGGACGCCGTCCGCATGGCGGTCGAGGACGCCGGAGGCTCGATCAACGGCAAGAAGATCGAAGTGCTGTCCGCGGATCACCAGAACAAGGCCGACATCGCCTCGGCCCGTGCCCGCGAATGGTTCGACCAGAACAAGGTGGACGTCATCGTGGCCGGCACCAATTCGGCTACCAGCCTTGCCATGGCGGCCGTGGCGGCCGAAAAGAAAAAGCCGTTCATCGCGGTCGGCGCAGGCTCGTCCGACCTGACCAATTCCCAGTGTTCGCCCTACACCGTGCACTACGCCTACGACACCGTCGCGCTGGCGCGCGGCACCGGTTCGGCGGTGGTGAAGGATGGCGGCAAGACCTGGTTCTTCCTGACGGCCGACTATGCGTTCGGCCACGCGCTGGAACGCGACACGATGGCGGTCGTCAAGGCAGCCGGCGGCGAGGTCAAGGGCAACGTGCGCGCGCCGCTGGGCGCTTCGGACTTCTCGTCCTTCCTGCTGCAGGCTCAGGCCTCCAAGGCAAAGATCCTGGGCATGGCCAATGCCGGCGGCGACACCATCAACACGGTCAAGGCCGCCAATGAGTTTGGCGTGACCCAGACCATGCAACTGGCCGGGCTGCTCGTGTTCATCAACGACGTCCATGCGCTGGGCCTGGACGCCACCAAGGGCATGTACCTGACCGACGGCTGGTACTGGGATCAATCCGACGCCTCGCGCGCCTGGGCCAAGAAGTTCGAATCCAAGGTCGGCCGCAAGCCGTCCATGCTGCAGGCGGGCGACTATTCGGCGACGGCCTTCTACCTGAACGCCGTGAAGGCCACGGGTTCGGATAACGGCGACGACGTGATGAAGTGGATGAAGTCGAACAAGGTCAATGACTTCTTCGCCCAGGGCGGTTTCGTCCGCGAGGACGGCCGGATGATCCACGACATGTATCTGATGCAAGTCAAGAGCCCCGCCGAGTCCAAGGGACCTTGGGATTACTACAAGGTCGTGGCGACGCTGCCCGGCGACGAGGTCTACACCAAGTTGTCCGAGTCCACCTGCAAGCTGGTCAAGAAGTAAACCGGCCCATGTGATCCCAGATGCGACCTGGCCCCACGGCCGGTCGCATCTTGACTAGCTCGCTTCCATCCGTACGCGCAGGATTTTCACAAGATGACTGACCTTTTCGGCATCCCTATACAGGCCTTGTTCGGCCAGCTATTACTGGGCCTGGTCAACGGTTCCTTCTATGCCATGCTGTCGCTCGGGCTTGCCGTTATCTTCGGGCTGCTGAACGTCATCAACTTCGCGCATGGCGCGCTCTACATGCTGGGCGCCTTCATCGCCTGGATGGGGCTGTCGTACCTTGGCCTGAACTACTGGATCATGCTGGTGCTGGCCCCGCTCATTGTCGGGCTGTTCGGCATCGTGATCGAAAAACTTCTGCTCAAGCATCTGTACAAGCTTGATCACCTGTATGGCCTGCTGCTCACCTTCGGACTGACGCTGCTGATCGAGGGGCTGTTCCGCAGCTTCTACGGTGTGTCCGGGCAGCCTTACCCCACACCGGAAGCGCTGCGTGGCGCCACCAATCTGGGCTTCATGATCCTGCCGAACTACCGCGGCTGGGTCGTGGTGGCGTCGGTGGTGGTCTGCCTGGCCACCTGGTTCGTCATCGAACGCACCCGCCTGGGCGCCTTGCTGCGGGCGGGCACCGAAAACCCGCGTCTCGTGGAAGCCTTCGGTGTGAACGTGCCGCGCATGATCACGCTGACCTACGGCTTCGGCGTGGCGCTTGCCGGCTTTGCCGGCGTGCTGGCCGCGCCGGTGCTGCAGATTTCGCCGCTGATGGGGTCCAACCTCATCATCGTTGTGTTCGCGGTGGTCGTGATCGGCGGCATGGGGTCCATCATGGGCGCCATCCTGACCGGGCTGGGGCTGGGCGTGATCGAAGGCCTGACCAAAGTGTTCTGGCCCGAGGCCTCCAGCACGGTCGTCTTCATCATCATGACCATTGTTCTGTTGATCCGCCCGGCCGGGCTGTTCGGAAAAGAAAAATGAATCGTCAATTCCTGGGCTATGCGGTCTTCGCCATCGTGGTGGCGTTGCTTCCCTTCGTCGGGGTGTATCCGATCTTCGCCATGAAGATCATGTGCTACGCCCTGTTCGCCTGCGCCTTCAACCTGCTCTTGGGCTTCACCGGGCTGCTCTCGTTCGGGCATGCGGCGTTCCTGGGCAGCGCGGCGTATGCGGCCGGCCACTCGATGAAGGTGTGGGGCCTGCCCACCGAACTCGGCCTGCTCTTCGGCGTGGCGGTCGCGGCGCTGCTGGGTCTGGCAATGGGCGCCATCGCCATCCGCCGCAGCGGCATCTACTTCGCCATGATCACGCTGGCGTTGTCGCAGATGGTGTTCTTCTTCTTCCTCCAGGCCAAGTTCACCGGCGGCGAGGACGGCCTGCAAAGCGTGCCGCGCGGCACGCTGCTGGGGCTGGTCGACCTGTCCAAGGACATCAACCTGTACTACCTGGTGATGGCAATTTTCATCATCGGCTATTTCATCATCTGGCGCACCGTGAACTCGCCCTTCGGCCAAGTGCTGCAGGCGCTGCGCGAAAACGAGCCGCGCGCCATATCGCTGGGCTACGACGTAGACCGCTTCAAGCTGCTGGCCTTCGTCCTGTCGGCCGCACTGGCGGGGCTGGCGGGCGCCACCAAGACGCTGGTGTTCGTGTCGGCGACGCTGTCGGACGCCACCTGGCAGATGTCCGGCCTGGTCATCCTGATGACGCTCATCGGCGGGCTGGGCACGTTGACCGGTCCCATCCTGGGCGCCTTCATCGTGGTCCTGCTGGAGAACAAGGTCGGCGACTTCGGCCAGATGATGGCCAACCTGACCGGCGTGGAATGGTTCCTGCGCCTGGGCGAATCCGTCACCATCGTGACGGGCCTGATCTTCGTGATCTGCGTGCTGGCCTTCCGCCGCGGCATCGTGGGCGAGCTGGGCGCATTCATCGACCGGCGGCGCGCCGCCCGCGCCTGACCGGGCATTGCATCAAGACCGGGGCCGCACTGCGCGGCCCCGTTTGCATTCCGGCGGCCGGACCGTGCAGCGCCCCGTACAATGGCAGGCACTCCATCACACAGGTGCCGACCATGCGCTACACGCACACGCTCGCCGCCGGCCTTGGCGCCCTTGCGCTTACCGCCGCCCTGCTGCCCCCGCCCGCCCGTGCCGCCGACGCGTCCGCCCCGGTTTGCGAAGTGAACCGCCCCGTTCGGTTCAGCGGCCTGAACTGGGAATCCAATCTGGTCCTGGCCGGCATAGAGCGTTATGTGCTGGAGCATGGCTACGGCTGCAAGACCTCTGTTGAAATTGGTGAAACGCTGCCCATGCTGGCCGCGCTGCAGCGTGGCGACGTGGACGTGACACCCGAAGTCTGGCCGGGCCAGATCGAAGGCGCCTGGAAGAAGGCGCTTGCGAGCGGCAAGGTGCTGGGCGTGGGCCATGTGTATGACGCAGGGGAAGGCTGGTACGTGCCCCGCTATACCGTGGAACGCAACCCCGGATTGAAAGCCGCCGCCGACCTGGCGCGCTTCAAGGAGGTGTTCGCCGACCCCGAGGATCCCGGGCGCGGCCGCATCTATGGCTGCCCCGCCGGCTGGGCCTGCGGCACGCTGAACGACAACCTGTTGCGCGCCTTGAAACTGGACAAGGACTACGCGCTGTTCGCGCCCGGGTCGGGCGCCGCGCAGAAAGCCGCCATCGTGTCGGCGTACAAGCGCAAGCGCGACATCGTCTTTTACTACTGGACTCCCACATCGCTGGTCGGTGCGCTGGACCTGGTCAAGCTGGAGCTTCCAGCATTCGACCAGGCCGCCTACACCTGCATGACCGACCCCAAATGCGCGACGCCGGTGGCCACCGAGTTCAAGCCCAATCCTGTCGTCACGGGCGTGAATGCGGCCTTTGCCAAGGAAGCGCCGCGCCTGACCGACTTCCTTTCCAAGCTGACCGTCCCCGATGACGCCATCGACGCCACGCTGGGCTGGCTCGAGACCGAGGGCAAGGAACCCGACGACGCCGCGCGCTACTTCCTCAAACAGTACGCTCCCGTTTGGCGGCAGTGGGTGCCGCCAGACGTGGCCGACCGCGTACAGTCGGCGCTGGAGCGCGAATAGCCCTGGCGGGCGCCGCCGCGCCCGTCCGCGGCTCATGTATCCTGACGTTTCGGCGCGCCCGCGCGCGCCCACCCGATTCAAGCGAAGGAAGATACACATGGACGCCTTGTTCTGGCACGACGGTCACTGGACCACCGAAAACCCCAAACTGCTCGGCCCGGCCGACCACGCTTTCTGGATGGCCAGCATGGTCTTCGACGGCGCGCGCGCTTTCCGCGGCCTGACGCCTGACCTGGACCTGCACTGCCAACGCGTGGTGCGATCGGCCGAGAAAATGCTGATGAAGCCGCAGATCGGCTGGGAAGAAATCCAGACGCTGTGCCTGCAAGCGGTCGCGAAGTTTCCCGAAGGCACCGAGCTTTACATCAAGCCGATGTTCTTCTGCTCGGACGGTTTCCTGCTGCCCGACGCCGACAAGACCCGCTTCGTGCTGCACGTGTTCAAGGTGCCGATGCCGGGCGACCAAGGCTTTTCGGCCTGCTTTTCCAGCTTTGCGCGTTCGTGGCCCAACATGGCCCCCACCGACGCCAAGGCCTCCTGCCTGTACCCCAACGGCCAGCGCGCCATCCGCGAAGCCGCTGAAAAGGGCTTCGACAACGCAATCATGCTGGACGGCGCGGGCAACATCGCCGAATTCGCCACCAGCAATCTGTGGCTGGCCAAGAACGGCGTTGTCTCCACGCCCGTGGACAACGGCACCTTCCTGAACGGCATCACGCGCCGCCGCGTGCTGGCGTTGCTCAAGGCCGACGGCATCGACGTGCAGGAACGCAGCCTGACCCGCGCCGACGTCGAGGAAGCCGACGAAGTGTTCTCGTCCGGCAACTACGGCAAGGTGGTGCACGTGAACCGTGTGGAATCGCGCGCCCTGGAATACGGCCCGCTCGCACGCCGCGCCCATCAGCTCTACATGGACTACGCGGAAAGCACCGGCCGCCGCTGACGCGCCCGCGGGGACCCCGTCCACGGCGCTTCCCCGCGCCCTGGACGGACGCTGGCCGTCAGGAAAACAACAGCAAAAACGGCGTACGCTGTCGACTTCCGACCGCCGGGCGAACCCATGCACAGCAGACGCGATTTTCTACGCAACAGCGCCACCTTGGCGGGCGCCACCAGCGCGCTGGCCTTGTTTCCGGCGGCGATCCGCCGCGCGCTGGCCATCCCCGCCAACCACCGCACGGGCACGATCCGCGATGTCGAGCACATCGTGATCTTCATGCAGGAAAACCGCTCGTTCGACCACTATTTCGGCGGCCTGGCGGGCGTGCGCGGTTTTGGCGACCGCTTTCCCATCCCCGTGCCGGACAGCCCGGAAGCGCGCCATCGCACCGTCTGGGCCCAGTACAACGACAAGCCCGACGAAGGCGCCCCGCGCACCGTGCTGCCGTACCGGCTGGATACGCGCGAGGCCTACGAGACCATGCGCGTGGCCAGCACGCCGCACACCTGGTCGAACGCGCAGGACGCCTGGGACGCCGGCCGCATGGGCAACTGGCCGGCGGCCAAGAAGAACCATTCGATGGCGTACTTCACGGAAGGCGACATGCCCTTCCAGTACGCGATGGCCCGCGCCTTCACCGTTTGCGACGCCTACCATTGCTCGTTCACCGGCGGCACCAATACCAACCGCCTGTTCCTCTGGAGCGGCACCAACGATGGCCTGGCGCGGGGCAACGGCCCGGCGCTGGGCAACGTCTACAACAAGCTCACCGGCGGCGATCCCGCCGGGGCCTATACCTGGACCACCTATCCGGAAAGGCTGGAACGCGCCGGCGTGAGCTGGCGCATCTACCAGAACATGGCGGACAACTATTCGCTGAACCCCACCGCCGGGTTCAAGGCGTACCGCGACGCCTACCAGGACCTGCCCGGGTCCACGGCGGCACTGAAGGACAAGGCGCTGACCACCCGCAGCCTGGACCTGCTGCGCCAGGACGTGCTGGACGGCACGCTGCCGCAGGTGTCGTGGATCTGCGCCACCAAGGCCGGATCCGAGCACCCCAGCCCGTCCAGCCCCGCCCAGGGCGCGGACTACACGGCCCGCGTGCTCGACGCGTTGACGGCGAATCCCGAGGTCTGGAGCAAGACCGTCCTGCTGCTGATGTTCGACGAAAACGACGGTTTCTTCGACCACATGCCGCCACCGGCGCCGCCATCTCGCGGCGCCACGGGCGAACTGGCCGGAGCCTCCACGGCCGACACCCGCGGCGAATACCACGAGCACATCGCGGGCGTGGAAAAGGACGACACGGCGGCGCACCTGCACGGCGCCTATGGCCTTGGACCCCGCGTGCCCATGTACGTGCTGTCGCCCTGGACCAAGGGCGGCTGGGTCAATTCCCAGGTCTTCGACCACACCTCGGTGCTGCGTTTCGTGGAGCAGCGTTTTGGCGTGGCCGAGCCCAATATCTCGCCCTGGCGTCTGGCCGTGTGCGGCGACCTGACGTCGGTCTTCGATTTCGCTGCGCCGGACCACCAGGACCGCCTGCGCGACCTGCCCGCCACCGCCGAGCGCGCGGCCCGTGCCGCCGCGCTGCCCGGCACCGTCAAACCGCCGGCCCCGCTATCGCCGGCCCTGGCCCGGCAGGAGCCCGGAACCCGGCCGTCGCGCGCGCTGCCCTATGCGTTGCACACCGATGCCCGCATACAGGACGGCGCCGTCTTGCTGCGCTTCGAGAACACAGGCACGGCCGGCGCCGTCCTGCATGTCTACGACCGGCTGCATCTGGAACGCGGTCCGCGCCGCTATACCGTGGAAGCCGGCAAGCAGCTTGACGGGTCCTGGGAACCCGCCAGCGACGGCCGCTATGATCTCTGGGTGCTGGGCCCCAACGGATTTCACCGCCACTGCGCCGGACGCATCCGGCAGGCGGAGGCGCCGCCGCTGGAGGTCGCCGCCGGCTACGAAGGACCCGGCGTCCCGCTGCGGCTCTCGCTGCGCAACCCGCAAGCCCGGCCCCGCGCATGCCGCATCGCCGCCAACGCGTATGGCCTCCCGCGCGCGGCCGATGTCGAGGTGGCCGCCGGAGAGACGCTGATCCTGTCCTGGGACATGGCCCAGACGGGCGGCTGGTACGACATCAGCGTGCACGACAAAGACGACCCATCCTTTCTGCGCCGGCTGGCCGGGCGCATCGAAACCGGTTCGCACTCCACGTCGGACCCCGCGATGGGACAGGACCTGATATTGCAGTGGACGCCCCAGGCATGAAGCCGCCCGCCCCTTACGAACACGCCGTGACCTTCCAGTTCGGGGATTCTCCCGAATTGGCCGACGAATTGCTCGCCCTGGTGCTCGCGGGCGCCAAGACGGCGACCTGCGGCGCGGTTCGCGACTTCGGCGGCCAGGAGCCTTTGCCGCAAATCGGCCGGCGCGACGTGGTGCTGGACGGACGGGGACAGCCCGCCTGCGTCATCGAAACCACCGGCGTGCTGGTCCAGCGCTTTGACCAGGTGGACGAGGCGTTTGCGCTGGCCGAGGGCGAAGGCCCGTACGCCGCATGGCGGGACGCGCATATTGCCTACTTCGAGCGCAACGGCGGGTACGCGCCGGACATGATGCTGGCGTGCGAGCGCTTTCGCGTGGTGCACGTGTTCGACCGCGGGACATGACAGGGGCGGTGCCCGCCGCGCCTTGCTTGCGGCCGGCCCAAATGAAAAACGCCGGCGCCTTGCGGCGTCCGGCGTCCTGGCGCGCGGGAGCGCCTGGGGGTCAATCGGCCGGGGCGGCCTTGCCCAGGCCCAGATAGCTTTCGATGACCTTGGGGTCTCCAGCCAGCTCGCGCGCCGGGCCGTGCAGAATGACTTCGCCGGTTTCCAGCACGTAGCCGTAGTCGGCCACTTGCAGCGCCGCGCGGGCGTTCTGTTCGACCAGCAGGATCGCCACGCCGGTTTCGCGCAGGCGCGCGATGATGTGGAAGATCTCGCGCACGATGCGCGGCGCCAGGCCCAGGCTGGGCTCGTCGAGCATCAGCAAGGTGGGCTTGGCCATGAGCGCACGGCCCACGGCAAGCATCTGGCGTTCGCCGCCGGACAGGGTGCCGGCTTGCTGGGCGCGCCGTTCGCGCAAGCGCGGGAACAGGTCGAACACTTCGTTCAGCGTGTCGCGCCAGCCGCTTTCGCGGGCCCGGTAGCGGCGGAAGCCGCCCAGCAGCAGATTGTCTTCCACAGACATGGTGCCGAACAGCTCACGGCGCTCGGGCACGAGCGACATGCCGGCCGCCACGCGGCGTTCGACCTGCCAGCCCGACACGTCGTTGCCCGCGTACTGGACGGTTCCGGCCGCGTGGCCGGTCTGGGGCAGAGATCCCATGATGGCGTTCAACATGGTGGACTTGCCGGCGCCGTTGGCGCCGATCACCGTGACGATGCTGCCAGCCGGCACGACCAGCGTGGCGCCCGCCAGCGCGCCGACCTTGCCGTAGCGGGCCGACAGCTTGCTGACTTCGAGGACGGGGGAAAGGGTCGTGCTCATCACACACCTCCCGCAGGCACGGACCTGGCCTGGTCCGCTTCGGGCAAGTCGTCGTCGATGCCGCCCAGGTAGGCTTCCAGCACCGCCGGGTTCTTTTGCACGTCGGCCGGCACGCCTTCGGCCAGCTTCGTGCCGAAATCCATCACCACGAGGTGGTTGGTCAGGCGCATCACAAAATCCATGTCATGTTCGACGAGCAGAATGCTCATGCCCTCGGCGCGCAACTGCTCCAGCACGCGCGCCAGGTCCTGCTTTTCCTTGTAGCGCAGGCCGGCGGCCGGTTCGTCCAGCAACAACAGCACCGGATCGGAAGCCAGGGCGCGGGCGATTTCCAGGATGCGCTGCTGGCCCAGCGCCAGGTTGCCCGCCTGCTCATACAGGTACTCGCCCAGGCCGACACGCTTGAGCTGCTGGGCGGCTTCGTGCAGGAGCTGGGCTTCGCGGGCCCGGTCCGTGTGCAAGGCGCCGGCCAGCACGCCCACGTCGGAGCGCAAGTGCGCACCCAGCGCCACATTCTCGAGCACGGTCATGCCGGGCAGGAGCTGCACGTGCTGGAACGTACGGCCCACGCCCATCTTGGCGATCTCGCGCGCCGAACGGTTGTCGATGCGCTGGCCCATGAAGGTGACGTGGCCGCGCGTCACGGGAAGCACGCCGCTGATCAGGTTGAAGGTGGTGCTCTTGCCGGCGCCATTGGGTCCGATCAGGCCCATGATCTCGCCGGAGCTGACCTTGAAGGTGATGTCGTTGACGGCGACCAGTCCGCCGAATTCCTTACGGATGGCGTCGACTTCAAGCACCACCTGACCGGGTTGCGGGCGCTCGCGCGCCGGCAGCGCGGGGGCCGGTGCGGGCGGCGCCAGATTGCGCCGCGATCCGTCCGCGCCGGTGATGCTGCTCCACCAGCCCGCGAGGATCGGCCACAGGCCGTTGCGGGCATACTGCAGCATCAGGATCAGCAGCACGCCGAAGACGATCATCTCGAAGTTCGCGTTCGTGTCCAGCAGCTTGGGCAGCAGGTTCTGTAGCTGGTCCTTCAGCACCAGGATGACGCTGGAGCCGAGCAACGCGCCCCAGACATAGCCGGCGCCGCCCACGACCGCCATGAACAGGTATTCGATACCGTAGTTCAGGCCGAAGGGGCTGGGACTGACGGCGCGCTGCATGTGGGCATACAGCCAGCCCGACACGCAGGCCAGCAGCGCGGCCCAGACGAAGATCACGATCTTGTAGGCGGCGGTGTTGACGCCCATGGACTCGGCCATGCCCGCCCCGCTCTTCAAGGCGCGGATGGCGCGGCCCGGACGCGAGTTCAGCAGGTTGCGCGTGGCCCACAGCGCCAGCAGCACAAACACCCAGATCAGGTAGTAGATGTGGCGGCCATTGGCCAGCGACATACCGAAGAGGCTGATGGGCTCGATGCCGGCGATGCCGTCATGCTTGCCCAGCCAGTCGATGTTGCCGAACAGGTAGTACAGCGACAAGCCCCAGGCGATGGTCCCCAGGGGCAGATAGTGGCCCGACAGGCGCAGCGTGATCGCGCCCAGCAGATAGGCCACGACCGCCGTCAGCACCAGGCCCGCGGGCAGCGCCAGCCACGGCGACACGTCGTACTGCGTCGTCAGGAAGGCGGTGGTGTAGGCGCCCAGGCCGACGAATGCCGCCTGGCCGAAGGACGTCAGGCCGCCAACGCCGGTCAGCAGCACCAGCCCCAGCACGACAAGACTGGCCAAGCCTATGTAGTTGAGTTGCGTGACCCAGAATTCGGGCGTGGCCGACACCAGCGGCAGGCCAGCCAGAACGACGAGGAATACGGCAAGCAGAATGCGGTTCATGGCGGTTATTCCTCTTCGTCCGCGTGATGGGTGCTGAACGAACGCCAGACCAGAACCGGGATGATCAGGGTGAAGACAATCACTTCCTTGTAGGCGCTGGCCCAGAAGGACGAGAAGGATTCCAGCACGCCGACGAGCAGCGAGCCGGCCGCCGCGATGGGATAGCTGGCCAGGCCGCCGATGATGGCGCCCACGAAGCCCTTCAGGCCGATCAGGAAACCGGTGTCGTAGTAGACGGTGGTGATGGGTGCGATCAGCATGCCGGACATGGCGCCGATGCCCACGGCCAGCGTGAACGTCAGCGAACCGGACATGTTGGTGCTGATGCCCACCAGCCGCGCGCCGCGGCGGTTCACGGCGGTGGCGCGCAGCGCACGGCCGTACAGCGTCTTGCCGAAGAACAGCCACAAGGCCAGGATCAGCAGCGCGCAGGTGGCAACGACGAACAGGCTTTGCGCCGACCAGGTCATGAAGCCCAGGTCGATCTGGCCGCTGACGAACGCCGGGGTGCGCCAGCCCTCGGCGCCGAAGAACACCAGCGCAAGGCCCATCAGCGCGAAGTGGACGGCCACGGAGACGATCAGCAGCACCAGCACGGTGGCTTCGGCCAGCGGCTGATAGACGATGCGATAGACCATCGGCCCCATCGGCACCACCAGGAACAGCGTCAGCAGCATGTTCAGCCACAGCGAATTGTCGGCAGCGGCATAGCTCTTGGTGAGCCAGAACAGGGCCAGCGGCAGGACGACGCAGGTGAGCAGCGCTTTGGGCAAGCCGGCCGCGCTACGGGCGCGCAGGGCGCGCAGCAGTTCGAGCGCGAGGCACACGATGCCCAGCAGCGGCAACAGATAGGCGGTGCCCGGCACCTTGCCGTCCACCAGCATGGCCAGGGTCAGGGCGCCGAACGCCACGAACTCGCCCTGGGGAATGAAAATGACGCGCGTAACGGCGAAAACCAGCACCAGAGCCATGCCCAGGAGGGCATAGATGGCGCCGTTGACGACACCGTCTTGCAGCAGGATCAGCGCAATTGATGAATCCATCTAACAACTACCTTGTGGTTTCTTTGTGTTCCGGCCCCACCCGGAACACTGATACGACACACCGGCCGGAAAGGCCGGTGCGAAGCACTGCTCGGGGGCCGCGCGGCGGACGCTTTACAGGCGCCGCCGCGCATCGCGCACCCGTGGATCGGGCAATCCTGGGGAATTACAGGCCGGGCTGATAGACCCACTTGCCGTTTTCCACCTTGACCATGACGCGCGAACGCTCGTCGAAGCCGGCATGATCGGTGGGCGACATATTGAACACGCCTTGCGAGACAGCCAGATCCTTCACGCCTTCCAGCGCGTCGCGCATGGCGGCGCGGAACTCGGGCGTGCCGGGCTTGGCGCCCGTTTTCAGGGCCACCGGCAGCGCGGCGACGACCAGTTGGCCGGCATCCCACATATGGCCGCCGAAGGTGTTGGTGGAACCCGCGCCGTTGGCCTTCTCGTAGGTTTCGACGTAGGCCAGGGCCGACTTCTTCACCGGATTGCTGTCGGGCAACTGGGCCGCGACCAGCAGCGGACCGGCCGGCAGGAGCATGCCGTCGCAATCCTTGCCGCAGACGCGCAGCACGTCGTTGTTGGCGGCGCCGTGGGTCTGGTAGATGGTGCCGCCGTAGTTGCGGGCCTTCAGTTCCTTTTGCGGCAGCGCGGACGGGGTGCCCGCGCCTGCGATCAGGATGGCGTCCGGCTTTGCGCCGACCAGCTTGAGCACCTGGCCCGTCACGCTGGTGTCGGTGCGGCCGTACTTTTCGACGGCGACGATCTCGATGCCCTTTGCCTTGGCGGCCTTTTGCATCACATCCAGCCAGCCGTCGCCGTAGGCGTCGGCGAAGCCGATGAAGCCGAGCGTCTTCACCTTGCCCTTGGCCATGGCGTCGGCCAGGGCGCCGGCCATCAGCGCGTCGTTCTGCGGGGTCTTGAAGACCCAGCGGCGCTTGTCGTCCACGGGCTCCACGATCTTGGCGCTGGCGGCCACGCTGATCATCGGGACCTTGGCCTCGGCGGCCACGTCCACCATGGCCAGGGATCCGGGCGTGATCGACGTGCCGATCAGGACGTCAACCTTGTCGTCGGAAGCGAGCTTGCGCGAGTTCTTCACGGCTTGCGTGGTGTCGGTGGCGTCGTCCAGGACGATCCATTCGATCTTCTGGCCGGCCACTTCCTTGGGAAGCAACGCCACGGTATTGCGTTCAGGAATACCGAGCGACGCGGCGGGGCCGGTGCTGGCAACCGTGACGCCGACCTTGACCTGTGCGCTCGCCAAGAGCGGCAGAGTCAGGGCTACAGCGGCAGCCGCCGCGGACAAGCCGAAGTGCTTGCGCATATTTTTGTCTCCTGTGGTGGCTCTTATGTGCCTCGAGCGAGGCGAAGCGAGCCTGTTTAAAGTTATACAGAAAAAAATATTATATGGTTAAAACAGTATCAGATGACTTCGCGCAACTACGGTAATTCCCTGATGTGCTACGGAAATCATGTTTCAGCGAACGCATTTGTTAATGGCGAACTTGTACTTGAAAGGGTGGCGGGCGTCAGTTGGGGGATTCCCTTGGGGACGGGCTGCCAAGCGGCTTGGCAGCCCAGCGATGCGTCAGCGGCCCAGCACCGGCCACACGCGCTCCACGCGCGAAGCCACCCAGGCCGCCACGACCGCCTTGATCAGGTCGCCTGGCAGAAAAACCGCCACGGCCATCGCGGCCTTGGCCAGATCCATCTTTGTCACCGCCGCCAGCCAGGGCACGCCGAAGGCATACACCACCGCGATTCCGCCGATGACGCAGGAGGCCACATAACCGGCCCACGCCATCCAGGAGCCCGAGGCGCGCACGGCCAGCCGGCGCGCCAGCCAGCCGGTGACGAAGGCGCCGGCCACCATGCCGACCAGAAAGCCGCCGGTGGGCCCAAAAAAGGCGCCAAGCCCGCCGCGGCCGCCGGGCAGCACGGGCAGGCCGACGGCCGCCAGCGTCAGATACAGCAGGCAGGCCAGCGCACCCCGCAATGGCCCCAGCATCGCGCCGGCCAGCATCGCGCCCAGCGTCTGCAAGGTGATAGGCACCGGAATGCCGGGCAACGGGATCGGCGGCATCAGGCTCAGGACGACGATCAGCGCTGCAAACAGCGCGACAAGCACCGTGTTATTGGATTTCATGGTTTCCCCCCTTCATTCAAGACCGGACGCGCCGCCGTCAGGGGCTGCGCGCGTCGATGGCTTCCGAGACTTCCTGGGCCCGCTTCAAGGTCAGCACGATCAGCGGCACGATCAGCGCGACGGGGTTGGCGCCCAGGCCGCGCGCGGCCTGGGCTTCACGGATTTCCTGGAAATTGCGCCAGATTTCAGGCACGAAGCGCAAGGTCAGGGCCAGCGCCAACGCCACTTTGCCTGCATCCAGCAAACCGATTCGCTCAAACGGCGCCAGCGCCCTCTCGCATACGGCGATCAGGTCAGACGTCCGGGTGGCGAGCGTCACCGCCAGCGCCAGGCCGACCATCGCCATCACGCGCAGCACCACGGCAAGCGCCTCGCCCACGCCCTGAAACCAGCCCGTGAACAGCGCCACGGCCAGCAGCACCCAGACCAGCCCCCGCACCTGGCGCCACACGGCCGCCCCGCCCACGCCCGTGGACCACACCAGCGCGGCCGAAACGGCGAATGCCAGCGCCAGCCAGCGCGGGTCGCCGAGCATGAACAGCCCCGCTCCCGCCGCCATCAGCGCCAGGAGCTTCAGCCCGGGCGGCAACCGGTGCAAGGGCGTGGCGCCCGCGACATACAACGGCTCCATCATGCGCAATGCTCCCGGTACCAGCGCAGGGCCGCGGCCGGCGTGTCGTCGGCCGCGATAATGCCGTCGCGCACGACCAGCACGCGGTCGAAATCGTCCAGCAGCTCCAGATCGTGGCTGACGACGATGGCGTCATGAGCCAGTCCGGCAATCGCCTCACGCACCCGGTTGCGGTTGCGCAGGTCTAGCTGGGTGGTGGGTTCGTCGAATACGATCAGCGCCGGCTCCATGACCAGCACCGCCGCCAGCGCGACCAGTTGGCGTTCGCCGCCGGACAGCGTATGGCTGCTGCGGTCGGCCAAATGGCCCACGCCCAGGCTGCCCAGCCCGGATTCGATCCGGGCCTCGCGCTGCTGCCGGTCTGGCGCCAGACGCTTCAGGCCGAAGGCCAGGTCCTCGCGCACGATGGGAAAGACGATCTGGTTTTCGGGATTCTGGAACACAAAGCCGACGCGCCCGCGCACGGCCTTCAGGTCGCGCCGCGTGTCCAGCCCATCCACCCGGACGCTGCCCGAGGACGGCATGACCAGCCCGTTGATCAGGCGCGCGAGCGTGCTCTTGCCGGCGCCATTGGGACCCACGATGCCGATGCGGCGTTCGGCCAGGGTCACGCTCACCCCGCGCAACACTTCCGCCTGGGGCGTGGACACTACCGCCTGGTCAAACTCGATTAACATGGGGCGGGATTATGCCCGAACCAATTCGGGCATCGGGACTCCAAGAGCTCATATGGAAAAAGTACGCAAATCCGACGCCGAATGGCGGGCCCAGCTTTCCCCGGAAGAATACGTGGTCACCCGAGAAAAGGGTACTGAACGCGCATTCACGGGGCGCTACTGGGATACATTCACGCATGGCATCTATCGCTGCGTAGGCTGCGGCACGGCGCTGTTCGCTTCCGACACCAAATTCGACGCCGGCTGCGGCTGGCCCAGCTACTTTCAGGCGCTGGATCCCGAACTGGTGCGCGAAGAGCGCGACGTCACCCACGGCATGGTCCGCACCGAAGTCCTGTGCAACGTCTGCGACTCGCACCTGGGACACGTCTTTCCCGACGGCCCGCCGCCTACCGGCCTGCGCTACTGCATCAATTCCCTGTCGATGACGTTTGAACCCATAGAAGACTGAATGAAGAAGTTTCTGTTCGACCTGTTTCCGCTGTTCCTGTTCTTCATTGCCTACCGGTTCACGGACATCTTTATCGCCACGGGCGTCGCTATGGCTGCCGCGGTGTTGCAGATCGTCTGGCTGAAGGCGACCGGCCGCGCGACCGAAGCCATGCACTGGGTCAACCTGACCGTCATCCTGGTATTCGGCGGCGCGACCATCTGGCTGCACAGCGACGTCTTCATCAAGTGGAAGCCCACCGTGCTGTATTGGATGTTCGGCGGCGCGCTGGTGTTTGCCCGCGTGCTGTTCGGCCGCAACCTGATCCGCCGCCTGATGGAAAAGCAGATCCAGCTCCCAGACGCAGCCTGGGACAAGCTGAACCTGGTCTGGGCCGCCTTCTTCCTGGTTGCCGGCGCGCTCAACCTGTATGTGGCGTTTTCCGGCCATTTCACTGAGTCGCAATGGGTCAGCTTCAAGGCCTTCGGCCTGATGGGCCTGATGGTCGTCTTCGTGATCGGGCAGTCGCTGTGGCTGGGCAAGCACATCCAGCCCGAGGAAAACACCCCTTCTGGCACGGGCTCCACCCCGCCCGGCAAGCCCTGAGACCCCTTCCATGGCGCGCCAGCCTCCAGGCCGGCGCGCCGGAACTTCCCCCCGCCCGCCATGTCTGAATCCACCGACCGCATTACCCTGATCCGGGAACGGCTTGCCGTCCTGGAACCCGTCAGCCTGGACATTCTGGACGACTCGCATTTGCATGCCGGCCACGAAGGCAGTAAAAACGGCGCCGGCCACTATCGCGTGATCATCGTAGCGCCTTGCTTCGCGGGGCTCTCCGCCGTTGCGCGACATCGGCTGGTGTATCATCATTTGCAAGATTTGATCCCTTATCCGATTCATGCGCTTGCGCTAGAAGCCCAGGCTCCCAAATAGAAAGTAAAAGGATATTCATGAAACGCATCGTCATGCTGGCTGCGGCCTGCGTCATCGCCGTGCCTGCTTTTGCGCAAAACGTGGCCACCGTCAACGGCAAGGCCATTCCGCAAAAGAGTCTGGATCAATTCGTCAAGCTGCTCGTCGGCCAGGGCGCAACCGATTCGCCGCAACTGCGCGAACAGGTCAAGCAGGAAATGATCAACCGCCAGATCTTCGTGCAAGCCGCCGAATCCAGCGGAATCGCCAAGCAAGCCGACGTCCAGACCGAAATCGAACTGGCTCGCCAAGGCATCCTGGTCCGCGCCCTGATGGCCGACTACCTGGCCAAGAATCCGGTATCGGACGCCAAGGTCACGGCGGAATACGAGAAGATCAAGAAGGAACAGGCCGGCAAGATGGAGTACAAGGTCCGCCACATCCTCGTCGAAGACGAGAAGAAGGCGAATGACCTGTTGGCTCAGGTCAAGAGCAACAAGGGCAAGTTCGACGATCTGGCCAAGAAGAACTCCAAGGACCCCGGCAGCGCCGAAAAGGGTGGCGACCTGGGTTGGGCTCCCCCGACGAACTACGTTCAGCCGTTCGCGCAGGCCGTGACGCAGCTGAAGAAGGGTGAACTGGTGGACAAGCCGGTGCAGACGCAATTCGGCTGGCACGTCATCATGGTGGACGACACCCGCCCGGTGGAATTCCCGCCGCTGGATCAAGTCCGTCCGCAACTGGAAGAAATGCTGCGCCAGCAAACGCTGGCCGACTACCAGAAGCAGCTCCGCGACAAGGCCAAGATTCAGTAAGGCCTGACCAGACCCGAAACTGCCCGCGATTGCGGGCAGTTTTTTTGGCAGAGAACCAAAAAGAAAAAGGGGCCTTATTTGTTTTGTGGGCCCGCTACAAAAAAGGGCTGCGCGCCATCAGCGAGCAGCCCTCTTTCGTTTCCGTGGCGGGGAACCTAGGACAGGCCCAGCAGCGCCTTCAGGGCGTCCTCGTCCAGCACCGTCACGCCGAGTTCCTGGGCCTTGACGAGCTTGCTGCCCGAGTCCTCGCCGGCCACCAGGTAGGCCGTTTTCTTCGATACCGAACCGCTGACCTTGCCGCCGGCCGCCTGGATGCGCATGGACGCCTCTTCGCGCGTCCAGTTGGGCAGCGTGCCCGTCAGCACGAAGGTCTTTCCGGCCAGGGTCGTATCCTGCGGCACGGCTTCGGCAACCGGATTCACGCCCTGCGCCTTCAACTGCCCGATCACGTCGCGGTTGTGCTGTTCGGCGAAAAAGCGCCGGATCGATGCGGCCACCACCGGCCCCACATCGGGCACCGAGGACAAGGCGTCCTCGTCGGCGTCCATGATGGCGTCGATGCTGCCGAAATGACGCGCCACGTCGCGCGCCGTGGTCTCGCCCACGTGGCGGATGCCCAGCGCGAACAGCAGGCGGCCCAGTCCGGGCGCCCGCGCCTTTTCAATGGCGGCCACCAGATTGTCGGCGGACTTCTGGCCCATGCGGTCCAGGCCCACGAGTTCCAGGGGACGCAGGCTGTACAGGTCAGCCAGCGACTTGACGCGGCCGCTGTCGACCAGCTGATCCACGAGCTTTTCGCCCAGGCCTTCGATGTCCAGCGCCTTGCGGCTGGCGGCATGCCACAGCGTCTGCTTGCGCTGCGCGGCGCAGAACAGGCCGCCCGTGCAGCGCGCGATGGTCTCGTCTTCCAGGCGCTCGATGGCCGAGCCACAGACCGGGCAGGATGAGGGCATGACGAATTCCCTGGCGTCGTCCGGCCGTTTTTCCAGCACCGGCCCCAGCACCTCGGGAATCACGTCGCCGGCGCGGCGCACGATGACCGTGTCGCCGATGCGCACGTCCTTGCGCCGGATCTCGTCTTCGTTGTGCAGCGTGGCGTTGGTGACGGTGACGCCGCCCACGAACACCGGCTTCAGGCGGGCGACGGGGGTGATGGCGCCGGTGCGGCCCACCTGCACCTCGATGTCCAGCAAGGTGGTGGTGGCCTCTTCGGCAGCGAACTTGTGGGCCAGCGCGAAGCGCGGCGCCCGCGCCACGAACCCCAGCACCTTCTGGGCCGGCAGCGAATCCACCTTGTAGACCACGCCATCGATGTCGTAGGGCAAGCCGGGGCGCATCGCGCCCACCTTGGCGTAGAAGGCCATCAGACCCTCGGCGCCGGTGGCCCGGTGATTGTGCACCACGTTGACCGGCAGCCCCATCCCGGCCAGCCACTCCAGCATGGCGCCGTGCGACTTTTCAGGCAGTTGCGAGGCTTGCGCCGCGCCCGCCGAGGCTTCGTCGAACAGACCGCTCTGGGCGCCGGGCAATCCCTGGACCTCGCCCCAGCCGTACGCGAAGAACCGCAACGGCCGCTTGGCCGTGATGCGGGGATCCAACTGGCGCAGGCTGCCCGCCGCCGCATTGCGCGGGTTGACGAATACCTTCTCGTCGCGCTTGGCCTGGGCCTGGTTCAGCTTTTCGAAGTCGGCGCGGTTCATCAGGACCTCGCCGCGGACTTCCAGCACCTTGGGAACGGCGCCCTTCAACTGCAGGGGAATTGCCTTGATCGTGCGGATGTTGGATGTGACGTCCTCGCCCGTTTGACCGTCGCCCCGGGTGGCGGCCTGCACCAGGCGGCCGTCCTCGTAGCGCAGGCTGATCGCCAGCCCGTCGAGTTTCAGTTCACAGAAATAGTCCGGCTGCTGCGCTGGTCCCAGCAGACCGGCGCCGCGCAGCGTGTCGGAGACGCGGCGATCGAACGCCGCGACCTCTTCCTCGTCGAAGGCGTTGTTCAAGGACAGCATGGGCACGACGTGGCGCACGCTGCCGAAGGCGGACACGGGTGCCGCGCCCACCCGCTGCGTCGGCGATTCCGGCGTGACGAGTTCGGGATGCTCGGCCTCCAGGGCCTGCAATTCCCGCATCAGCCCGTCGTACTCGGCATCCGAAACGCTGGGCTCGTCGTAGACGTAGTAGCGGACGTTGTGCTGTTCGATTTCGGCGCGCAAGCGCGCCGCGGCTTGCGCCGCGTTGCCGCCACCTGCCTTGCTCATCACGCAAACACCCGTTGGGCGCGCTCGCTGCCGGCGGGCAGGCCCGCTTGTTCAAGCTGGCCGAACAACACCTGCAGGCGTTCGTCGATGACGGTTTCGGAACCGTCGGCCAGAGGCTTGCCCTGATCGTCGACCAGTTCCGCGCGCAGGCGCGCGGCCAGATCGCGGCCCACATCGACCATGCGCCCGAAGGCACGGCTGTCGGCCGGGCTGCACGGCACGTCCAGCAGCAGGTACAGACGTTCGATGCCGCCCATGCCGGCGTCGAAGGCGGCGCCGTCGGCGCGCGCCAGCGTGAAGCGGGCGACGCCATTTTCGGCGGGCCAGGCAAGGCGGTTGCCGTCGGCGACAAAGCCCGTATCGCGCGCGACCGACAGTACCTCGGCCGCGGGCTGGGCCGCGCCCAGCAGCAGGGTCAGGCCGACCTGGGTATCCAAGGCGGCGCAGGTGTCGTCCAGGCGGGCGCCCTGCTCCAGGACCGCCTGCTGATCAGGCCCTTCGATGGTGGCGTCGAAGCGTTCCGCCATGTCCTGGGCGCGGGCCCAGGCCTGCGACCACTCGATCGCGGTGAGCGGACCGCTGCGGTTGGCCAGCAATACCGCCAGTTGCATGGAGCCATAGGATTCGCCGGCGTGGATGCGCGCGCGGTGGCGGCGCTGGTCGGTTTCGGCGAACACGCGCATGGGCTTGCGCCCGACGCTGCGCAGGCTCTGCATATAGGGCAGCAGGTCGGCGCCGCGCACGGTTTCCGCGAAGTTGATCTCGATGACCACTTCGCAGGCGGGATCGGGTTCTTCGGTGTCGTCGGCATCGCTGCCGGGATCCACGGGCGCGGGCTGTCCGGACTGCGCGCGGGGCGCATCGCCGCCCATGCCGGGCTCGCGGCGAGCGGCCGCGGTGCTGGCGGTGACGCCCGACGCCGCGCCGGAGGAGGCGCCCGCGCCCAGCAGCGGATCCTGTTCGGAGGTGGGGAAATGGCTCTGCATCTTGCGCCGGACACGCCGGTCCTGCCACCAGTTGAATCCCAACACCAGCAGTATCAGCAAGACGCCCAGGGCTATCAGCCCGATCTGCAAATCACTCATGTGTAAATCCCGCGCCAGAAGGGCGGCGCCTTTCTAAATATTGGGTTTATGCCGCTTCGGAGGCCATCATTTGCACGGCCGAATCTATGTCTACCGCAACGATACGCGAAACCCCCTGCTCTTGCATGGTCACGCCGATCAATTGCTTGGCCATCTGCATCGCAATCTTGTTGTGCGAGATGAACAGGAACTGTGTCTGTTCGCTCATGTTGGCAACAAGATTCGCGTAGCGCTCGGTATTGGCGTCATCGAGCGGGGCGTCCACCTCGTCGAGCAGACAGAACGGAGCGGGGTTCAGCTTGAACAGCGCGAACACCAGCGCGGTCGCCGTCAGCGCCTTTTCGCCGCCCGACAGCAGGTGGATGGTGCTGTTGCGCTTGCCCGGAGGCTGGGCCATGACCTGCACGCCCGCGTCCAGGATTTCCTCGCCCGTCATGCTCAGCTTGGCCTCTCCGCCCCCGAACAGCTTGGGGAAGAGCTCGCCGAAGTGCCCGTTGACGATGTTGAACGTCTCTTGCAACAGTTCGCGCGTTTCGCGGTCGATCTTGCGGATGGCGTCTTCGAGGGTTTCGATGGCGGTCATCAGGTCCTGGTGCTGGGAATCCAGGAACCCCTTGCGCTCGCGCGAGGTGTTCAATTCATCCAGCGCGGCCAGGTTGACCGACCCCAGCGATTCGATCTGGCGCGAAATCCGCCCCACTTCCTGCTGCAGCCAGCTCGCACGGCGCCATTCGTCGGGCTGGTTGGCCAGAAATTGGGCCAGTTCATCGCGATTGACTTCCCGCGCGTTGAGTTGCTCGGTGAATTGTTCTTCGGCCAGGCGTGCCGCCTGCTCCTGCAACTGCAGTTCCATGATGCGCGCGCGGCGCGGTTCCAGCGTCTGCTCCTGCTGCTGCCGGTCTTCGTCGGCGCCGCGCAGCAGCGCGGACAGGTTTTCCATTTCCTGGCGGGCGCGCGACAGCGCTTCCTCGCGCTCCGCGCGCATTTCCAGGGCGTCCTGCAAGCCGGCCTGGGATGCCGACGCATCCAGTTCGACCAGATCGCCCATCAATTGCTCCAGCTCGACCGTGCCGCGCTGGCTCTGGTCGGCGGCCAATTGCTGGTTGCGCTGCAAGTCGGTGATGCGAACCTGAATGCCGCGCTCGGCGAATTCGGCTTCCTGGGCAGCGCGTTCCAGCTCACGCAGGCGGGTGCGGGCGGCTTCGGCCTGGGCCGCCAGGGTTTCGCCGTCCATCTCGGCGTCCGAGAACTTGGACTGATGCTCGGCCAATTCCTCGTCCAGGGCCTCGAAGCGGGCTTCGGCCTCTTCGCGGGTAGCGCGCAGGTCTTCCTCGTGGACCTTGATTTCCTCAAGATCCTGGCGCAGCCGCGAGGCGCGTTCGCCGGACTGCTCGGCCTGCTGCTGCAGCCGCGAATGTTCAAGCTGGATGTCGTGCACGCGGCGCGTGACCTCGGCCACGCGTGTGCGCGCCGGGGAGATGGCCTGCGACACCTGCTGCCAGCCGGCCTCGGCGCGGGCGACCGCGGCGCGCGCCTGGTCGGCGATCAGCTGCTGCGCCTTGATCTCGCGCTGCAGGTTCTCGATTTCCTGCTGGCGGGCCAGCAGGCCTGCCTGTTCGGAGTCCGGCGCGTAGAAACGCACGCTGTGCGCATCGATCAGGTGGCCGGCCTTGACCACGCAGGCGCTGCCGGCAGGCAGCGTTGCCCGCAAGGCCAGGGCCTGGGTCACGTCGGCGCAGGTATAGATGCCGGCCAGCCACTCGTTCAGGAGCGTGCGCAGGTCCGGATCCGTGATGCGCAGCAGGCTCGCCAGCGGCGTCAGGCCGGCCGGCGCGGGCGGCGCGGGAGCCGCCGCGGGCAACTGATAGAACGCCAGCCGGGCAGGAGGCGCGTCCTCGGCGAACGCACGCGCCCAGTCCAGGTTGCGCACCTCCATCGAGGCCATCCGTTCGCGCAGCGCGGATTCCAGGGCGGTTTCCCAGCCCGGCTCCACGTGCAGCTTCTGCCAAAGGCGCGACAGCCCGGCGAGTTCGTGCTTGGCCAGCCACGGCTCCAGCGCGCCCTGCTTCTGCACGTCTTCCTGCAGCTTCACGAGCGCGGACAGGCGGGCTTCCAGGCGCGCCAGGTTCTGCGCTTCCGTCTGGGCGGCGCCCTGCGCGCGGCTGCGCTCGGCGTCGGCTTCGGGCACGCGGCCTTCCAGGGTGGCCAGCTCTTCCTGAGCGGCTTCAAGCTGGTCTTCGCCCGCGACGCGGTCGCCGGCCAACTGCTCCAGGCGCTCGGGGTCGGGGCTGTGCAATTCGCGCAGTTCCTGCTGTAGGCGTTCGCGGCGCTGATCCAGGGTCTGCATCTGGCGGTCGGCGTCGCGCTGGGTCTGCGCCACCAGCGCCAGGTTCTGCTCGACGCGGGCCAGGGCGGCGCGCATCTCGTCGCGGCCGGCCGCGGCCTCGCGCACGCGCTGCTCGACCGAGGGCAGGCCGGCCTGGGCGTCTTCGGCCGTGGCGCGCGCCTCTTCGGTGCGGGCGGCGGCGGTGGCCAGGTCGTCCTCGGCCTGCGCGATCTGTTCGGTGCAATGCTCGCGCTGGGTGGTCCATTCGGCGATCTGCTGCTGGAGCTGGTCGCGGCGCGCCTGCAGGCGGTTGCGGGAGTCGACGACGTGCCGGATCTCGGCTTCCAGGCGGCTGACCTGGGCGTTGGCCTCGTACAGCGCGCCCTGGGCGGTGTGGACCGCGTCGCTGGCGGCGTAATGCGCCTGACGCCGGGACTCCAGGGCCGCTTCGCCCGCCCGCAAACCCGCGATGGCGGCTTCCAGCTCGTTCTGGGCCTGGGCCATTTCCTGGGCCTTTTTGGCGCGTTCTTCGCGCGCCCCGGTCTCTTTCAGGAACCACAGCGAATGCTGCTTCTTTTCGCCGTCGGCCTGAAGTTCGCGGTAGCGCGTGGCCACTTCGGCCTGCGCTTCCAGCTTTTCAAGCTGGCTGTTCAGTTCGCGCAGGATGTCTTCGACGCGGGTCAGGTTCTCGCGCGTGTCGGACAGGCGGTTTTCGGTCTCGCGGCGGCGTTCCTTGTAGCGCGACACGCCGGCCGCTTCTTCCAGGAACACCCGCAGTTCTTCGGGGCGCGCCTCGATCAGGCGGTTGATCATGCCCTGGCCGATGATGGCGTAGCCGCGCGCGCCCAGGCCCGTGCCCAGGAAGATGTCGTGGATGTCGCGGCGCCGGACCTGCTGATTGTTGACGAAATAGCTGCTGGTGCCGTCGCGCGTCAGGACGCGGCGCACGGCGATTTCGGCGTAGGTGCTCCACTGGCCGGCGGCGCGCCCCTCGCTGTTGTCGAACACCATTTCCACGGAGGCCCGCGCGGCGGGCTTGCGGTTGCCGGAGCCGTTGAAGATGACGTCCTGCATGGACTCGCCGCGCAGTTCGGAGGCCTTGGCCTCGCCGAGCACCCAGCGCACGGCGTCGATGATGTTCGACTTTCCGCAGCCATTGGGACCCACCACGCCGACCAGTTGGCTGGGCACGGGAATCACGGTGGGATCGACGAAGGACTTGAAGCCGGCGAGTTTTAGCTGAGTAAGACGCACAGTACGATGACGACGGGGGGGTTGAACGAAAGGCGTTAACGGACCTGCCGCATAGATTGCAAACCGGCCCCATAAGGGCCGGCTCTCATATGGGTCGTATGATACCGCAGGCAGTCTGTCCCCAAACGTTGGCAACGGTCAACCCACGGGCAAACGCGCAATGGCTCCCATCAACGGTCCGGCTATACTCCCTGACACTTTTTGGCACGACACATAATTTTCACGCGGACTGGCCGGAATCGGGCCAAAGAACGGGGACATTCTTGAAACGTGGTTTCTATCTGGTCATGGCCGCGCAGGCCTTCTCGTCATTGGCGGACAATGCGCTGTTCATCGCAGCCATCGCCTTGATACAGGAGCTGCACGGCCCCGACTGGTTGGCGCCCATGATGAAATGGTCGTTCGCGTTGGCCTACGTCGTGCTGGCGGCCTTTGTCGGCGCCCTGGCGGATTCCTTCCCCAAGGGCCGCGTGATGTTCTCCACCAACGCCCTGAAAGTCGCGGGCTGCCTGCTGATGTTCTCGTACGCCAGCATCGGCGTCGCCCCTGAATACCAGACCTACCTGGTTTGCGCGGCATACGCCGTGGTGGGCATCGGCGCGGCGGCCTACTCCCCCGCCAAGTACGGCATCGTCACGGAAATGCTGCCCCCGCACATGCTGGTCAAGGGCAATAGCTGGATCGAGGGCCTGACGGTCTTCTCCATCATCCTGGGCACGGTTCTGGGCGGGCTGCTCATTTCGTCCTCGGTTTCCACCGCCCTGCTCAGCCACCCCTCCATCGCCCATTTGGTGCATACACCGGCCGAAGCCGCGATCCTCGTCATCGCCTTCGTGTATCTGCTGGCGGCGCTCTGCAACCTGCTGATTCCGCGCACTCACGTGCGCTATCCCCCCCAGCAAAAGAACCCCGCCCGCCTCATCCGCACCTTCTGGGGCTATGTCTGCGTGCTCTGGAAAGACAAGCTCGGCCAGATCTCGCTGGCGGTCACCACCCTGTTCTGGGGCGCGGGCGCCACGCTGCAGTTGATCGTCATCGAATGGGGCCGCAGCCACCTGGGCTATCAGTTGGACAAGGCCTCGATGCTGATGGGCGTGGCTGCGCTGGGCACGGTGGTCGGCTCCATCCTGGCAGGCCGGATCCCGTTGCGCCGCGCGCTGGCCGTGCTGCCGGTGGGCGCCGCCATGGGCCTGGTCGTGCTGCTGATGCCGCTGGTCTACCAGCCCTGGAGCGTCTACCTGCTGCTGCTGCTGACCGGCGGCCTGGCTGGCTTCTTCGTCGTGCCCATGAATGCCCTGCTGCAGCATCGCGGCCATGTGCTGCTGTCGGCCGGCCATTCCATCGCCGTGCAGAACTTCAACGAACAGCTCAACATCCTGCTGATGGTGGCCATGTACACCCTGCTGCTGTGGCTGCAACTGCCGATCAACGTGATCATCGTGATATTTGGCAGCGTGGTCGCCGTGCTGATGGTGGTCTTCATGCGCTGGAGCAAGCGCAACATGCTGGCCAACCCCGACCTGCATGAGCAGATCGGCCAGGAAGGCCATGGCCGCGCGCTGGACTCATCGCACTAAGCCCTTGATATATCAATAAAAAAACCGGGCGGCCGCCCGGTTTTTTATTGTCCGCGCGGTGTTCAGAGCGCGCGGGCGGCCAGCTTCAAATCTTGCCACGCCCGCGCCTTCTCGGACGGGCTGCGCAGCAGATAGGCCGGGTGATAGCTCACGATCACCGGAATCTGCGCGCCCTCATCCGTCTTGAGCTGATGGATGCGGCCGCGCAGGCTGCCGATGGTGGCATCGGTGCCCAGCAGCGTCTGGGCCGCGAACCGGCCCAGCACCAGGATGCGCTCGGGCTTGAGCAGGGCGATCTGCCGCATCAGGTACGGACTGCAGGCGGCGATTTCCTCGGGCTTGGGATTGCGGTTGCCCGGCGGACGGCATTTGATGACATTGGTGATGAAAACATCCCGTTCCCGGCTCATGCCCACGGCGGACAGCATCGCATCCAGCAACTGGCCCGAACGGCCGACGAACGGTTGGCCCTGGCGGTCTTCCTGTTCGCCGGGGGCTTCGCCCACCACCAGCCAGCGCGTGGGCTGGGCGCCCTGGCCGAACACCGCATGCCTGCGCCCCTGGCACAGGCCGCAGGCCGTGCAGGCCACGACCTGCTGGCTCAATTGCTCGAGGTTGGCATCCTTGACCGCTTCGGCCACCGGAATGGGCGGCGGCGCGGTCTCGGCGATGTCGGCCTTGGGCACGGGCCGCGGCGGCGGACCGCTGCGGTTCAGGATCGAACTGGGCACGCCCGGGCGCCCGGCCGCGCGTTCCACCGGCGCGTCGGCAACCGCTCCCGGCGGGGCCGGCTGGACGGGGGCGGCCAGGGGTTGCGCCGCCGCGGGTTGCGCCATGGGTTGCGCCGCGACAGGCATCGGCGCGGACGGAACCGGCGCGGCCGCCGAGGCCGGCGTCGCCGCCGGCGCGGCAAGCGGGAGGGCAGCAGGCGCGGGAGCCGGCCGCAGCCACAGCCGCTCCATGCCGATCTCGCGCAGCCAGATGCGCTGCAGCGGGTTCACACGAGGCGCGGAGCCGGGCCGCGCAGCGTCGAGCGCGCTCATGCCGGGGCTCCGGAAGGCGTCTCGAGGCGCTTCTGCATGACCAGCGCGTCCTCGCGGCCGCCCTTGTCGGCGGGGTAATAGGCCCGGCGCACACCGATCTGCAGGTAGCCATGCCGCTTATAGAAACTGATGGCCGAAGCATTGGACGGCCGCACCTCCAGCAGCACGCCCTCGAGGCCGCGCTCCCGGGCGCGCTGTTCGCACCAGTCCAGCAGCGCGCCGCCCAAACCCTGGCGATGCAAGTGCTTATCCACGGCGATCACGAGCAGATGCGCCACATCGGGCGCGAACATCACGATGCAAAACCCGGCCAGCTTCCCGTCGCGCCGCAGCGTCCAGGCGCCGTAGCCGGCGGCCAGCGCATCGGCGAAATTACCCCGGGTCCAGGGGAACGACTGCACGTGCGCTTCCAGCGCGACCACTTCGTCGAGGTCGGCATCGGTCAGCGGCTGCGGCACGGCGGGCGCCAGCGCTGGGTGGGCCTTGGGGTTGCCGCCCTCGCCGCGCATGCGCTCGGCCGTGGTGAACGCCACCTTGTCGCGCACGTAAAGCGGCGCGGCGAGTTCGGGCGCCAGCGCCTCGCCCCGCAGCCAGCCCTGACGCGCAAGCCGCGCGACACTGGCCGCCTCCGGGCGCTGCGGACCGGCGGCGCGGCGCCATTGCGCCGGGTAGGCCATGTCGGCGGCATAGGCATCCCAGGCATCGCCGGCGAGCACCAGTTCCAGAGGCTGGCCCGCCTGCGCCGACCAGGCGGGCAGATGGTGCGCCGTCCATGGCACGACCTCGGCCGCCGCGATCAGCATCGGCGCCTGCAGGACTTCCCAGGCCGGCTCATCCTCGGACGCTTGCGCCTGGCGGTAAACCGCCAGGTAGACTTCATTCATGCGCGCGTCGAGCGCGACGACGACCGCCTCGCTGCGCTCGCTTTGGATCTGGGCCGCCACCGCCTGGTGCGAAACAATCGGCAGCACGGGAATTCCCAGGCCCAGGCCCATGCCCTGGGCCACGCCGCAGGCCACCCGCAGGCCGGTGAATCCGCCCGGGCCCTGCCCGAAGGCGACGGCGTGCAACGCGGCGGGCGCCAGCCCGGACTCGGCCAGCAGCTCGTTGGCCATGGGAAGCAGCCTTTCCGCGTGCTCCTGGGAGCCTTCGTGTTCCCTGACGCTGACTTCCAGGCGGCCGTCGACCGCCCGCAAAAGGGCCACGCCACAGCGGGACGAAGAAGTTTCCAAAGCCAGCAGGTTTAGTTCCATAGATGCAGATTGTACGAAATAAGCCAGCTTTGCCCCCGGTTGTAAGGGGGATTTCAACCAGGGATCGCAATGTGTAATATCTTGTGAACGCCCACTAGCCGCTGGTTCTTGTCACTGTTACATTTCCGGCCATGAATACGCAAAACACCACCCCCACCCGAAAAATCCTCGTCGTCGACGACGATCCGCGCTTGCGCGATTTGCTGCGCCGGTATTTGTCCGAGCAGGGATTCAACGTTTTCGTCGCCGAAGACGCCAAAGAGATGGGCAAACTCTGGCAACGCGAGCACTTCGACCTGCTCGTGCTGGATCTGATGCTGCCCGGAGAAGATGGCCTGTCCATCTGTCGCCGGCTGCGCGGTGGCCACGACAACACCCCCATCATCATGCTGACGGCCAAGGCGGAAGAAATCGACCGCATCGTCGGCCTGGAGATGGGCGCGGACGATTACCTGTCCAAGCCCTTCAACCCCCGGGAGCTGCTGGCTCGCATCAATGCGATCCTGCGCCGCCGCGGTACCGAAGAGCATCCCGGCGCCCCCAGCCAGGAAAACGAATCCATCGCCTTCGGCCCCTACGTGCTGAACCTGTCCACCCGTACGCTCACGCGCAACGGCGAACAGGTGCCCATCACCACGGGTGAATTCTCGGTGCTCAAGGTGTTTGCGCGCCATCCGAAGATTCCCCTGTCGCGCGACAAGCTCATGGAGCTGGCCCGCGGCCGCGAATACGAAGCCTTCGATCGCAGCCTTGACGTCCAGATCTCGCGCCTGCGCAAACTGATCGAACCCAATCCGTCCAAGCCCGTATTCATCCAGACCGTCTGGGGTCTCGGATACGTGTTCGTGCCGGACGGTGGTAGCTGATCGACTCGCCCGCCCCGGGCAGGAGCGCAGCGTCGTGCCGCGCCTGCGGAGAACATTCAGGAACCTGACATCGCGTCTGCGGCTCGGTTTGTTCGGCCGCACGTTCCTGTTGCTTGCCGCGCTGATGCTGGTCAGCCTGGGAGCGTGGCTACAGGTGTTTTTCAGCATGGAGCTGGGACCGCGCGCCAACCAAATGGCGCAGCGGGTGATCACGGCCGTCAATATCACACGCACGGCGCTGATCTACTCGCATAACGGTGAACGCAGCAAGCTCCTCCTGGATCTGGCCACCAACGAGGGCATCCAGGTCTACCCCCGCGAAGTCACCGACTTTGCCGAAGCCCTTCCCGACGACGACTACTGGCAACGCGTTGCCCAGCACATCCGCACGCGCTTCGGCCCCGAGACCCAGATCGCCTGGGGCGTCAATCAGGTTCCTGGCTTCTGGGTGAGCTTCCAGATTGAAAAGGATCTCTATTGGCTGGTATTCGAAAGGGAGCAGATCGGCCTCACGGGCGGAATCGAATGGCTCGGCTGGGGCGCGACGGCGCTGCTGCTGTCCCTGGTAGGGGCGGCCGTGAGCGTGGGCTTCGTGAACCGGCCCTTGTCGCGGCTGGCGCGGGCGGCCCAGGTGCTTTCCCGCGGCGAGACGCCCGCTGCCCTGCCTGAGCAGGGCCCCCTGGAAATCCGCGACCTGAACGCCTCGTTCAACCGGATGGCCAAGGATCTCCGACAGGCCGAAGCGGACCGGGAACTGATGCTGGCCGGCATTTCGCACGACCTGCGAACGCCGCTGGCGCGCATGCGCCTGGAAATCGAACTCAGCGGCGTGTCCGAGGATGCCCGCCAGGCCATCGACGAAGACCTCGGCCAGATCGACCACAGCATCGGGCAACTGATGGAATACGCCCGCCCGGCGGGCACGCTGCCGCAACTGGCAACGGACATCTCCGCCGTTCTGGCCGAACTCTACGAACGCGAGCGCAGCCATACCTCCTCGCTGGGCGGAGAGCTGGACGCCACCCTGGAGCCGGGCTTGCGCGCCCGGATCACAGCACTGGACCTCAAGCGCATCGTCAGCAACCTGATCGAAAACGCCCGGCGCTACGGCCGCTCCACCGACGGCATGGCGCACCTGGCCATGACGCTGCAAGCGGAAGGCAACATGATCGTCATCGAGGTCTGCGACCGCGGCCCGGGCATCGCCCCCGAAGACGTCGACCGGCTACTGCGTCCGTTCTCGCGCGGCGAAGCCGCGCGCACTGGCGTCAGCGGCGCGGGGCTGGGCCTGGCGATCGTCGAACGCCTGCTCAAGCACGTCGGCGGCTCCTTGCGCATGCTCCCGCGCGAGGGTGGCGGCCTGACCGCGCGGATAGAGTTGCCCAAAGCCAAGTTTAGGAATTATCAATTAGACAACGATAATCCATAGCGTAGAATTTATGGTTTGAGGCACTGCCTTATTTCCACCCAACAACTACTGGGAGTAAACATGAAAACTGTTGGCGACAAACTCGAGCCCTTCAAGGTCACCGGCGTCAAGCCCGGCTTCAACCAGCACGAAGAAAATGGCGTGTCGGCGTTTGAAGACATCACCGAAAGCTCGTTCCCCGGCAAGTGGAAGGTGATTTACTTCTACCCGAAAGACTTCACGTTTGTTTGCCCGACCGAAATCGTCGGCTTCAACAAGCTGGCCAAGGACTTCGAAGACCGCGACGCCGTCCTGCTGGGCGGCTCGACCGACAACGAATTCGTCAAGCTGGCATGGCGCCGTGAGCACCCGGACCTGAGCAAGCTGGGCCACTACCAATTCGGCGACACCACCGGTGCCCTGATCGACCAACTGGGCGTCCGTGAAAAGGGTGCTGGCGTTGCGCTGCGCGCCACCTTCATCGTCGATCCGGACAACACGATCCAGCACGTTTCGGTGAACAACCTGAACGTCGGCCGTAACCCGGAAGAAGTTCTGCGTCTGCTCGACGGCCTGCAAACCGACGAGCTGTGCCCGTGCAACCGTACGGTTGGCGGCGCCACGCTGTAATTTCCAGCCCGGTCCGGGACCTGTCCGCAGGTCCCGCCCCGGGCTTTAACTGCGCTAGATTATAGGTAAAAACTATGGAATTTCTTACGACCATTAAGGAACAGCTCCCGGATTGGGCCAAGGACATCCGCCTGAATCTGGACGCCGTGATCGCCCGTTCCACCCTGGCTCCCGAGGATGCGGTAGGCGCCGCGCTGTCGGCCGCGTACGCCGCGCGCAGCCCGGTGCTGGTGGAAGCCTTCAAGAGCGGCCTGTCGGAAGGCGATGCCAATGCGGCGCTGACGGCCTCGGCCCTCATGGGGATGAACAACACCTGGTACCCCTATGTGGAGATGACCGGCGACGCCCAGTTGAAGAGCCTGCCGGCCCAACTGCGCATGAACGCCTACGCCACCCATGGCGGCGTCGAAAAAAAGCGCTTTGAATTGTTCGCGCTGGTCGCCTCCATCATCGGCAAGTGCCACTTCTGCGTGGCCTCGCACTATGAAAACCTGAAAAACGACGGCCTGTCGACCGAACAGTTGCGCGACGCCGGCCGTATCGCGTCGGTGGTCAACGCCGCCGCCCTCGCGCTTGCTGCCCAGGGCAAGTAAGCCCGGCGGGAGGCAATGAAAGGCCCCTACAACCCTTTGCAGGGGCTTGCTCCGCAAGGGTGCTGCACCCGCCATGGGGGCTTCGCAGTAAAAAACCCGCCTTACGAAGGCGGGTTTTTTTATGTGGAACGACCGTAGCGCGGCAGCGGGACTTTCGTCCGCGCCGGTACCCGCCTGGGGATCAATCCTTGGCGGCCTTGACCGCCGCGGTCGGCAGGCCGTTCGCGACCCAGGCTTCCAGGCCGCCGCGATACCAATAGGTCGACCAGCCCAGCATTCCCGCCCGCAAGGCCGCGTTATAGGACGAGCGATCGGTCATGCCGCCGCCGAGGAACACGACGGGGACTTTCCGATCCCCCCCGGTCTTCTTTTGCAGCCAGGAATCCAGCGCACCCTGCAATTGATCGGTGACGCTGCCATCGGAACCCGCATCGCTCAGCGGATAGGCAATCGGCAGTGTTTCGCGCATCCCGCTGGTATCGACGATCAGAATGCTCTTGTCATTCGTGATCAGCCTGACCAGCTCCGGCGTGGTTATCACCTGGGCCCGGGTGTGCTTGTTGGGGGTGGGTCCCTTGTAGGGCGCGGAGAACAACATGTTCGTTGCCGGCACGCCGCTGTCTTTCAGCTCATCGAAGGCGCCGCTGGGCAAGGAAGGCATGCCTTGTCCGGCGGGCGGCGGTTGGCGGGGCGATGCCGCGGGGGAACCGTCCTTTGCGACGACTTCTCCTCCGACGGTTCCCGTTTCGATATCCGAAATCATCACCGCGATATTTTCGATCAGCTCATAGCACATGGTGATCGTGCCTTCGCGCGGGCTGTACCAGGCGTTGAGCTGTCCGCAGTCTTTGAACACCACGTTCACCGGCCGTGGCAACACGTAGGTTTGCCCCAGAAGCTTGATATTGTTGGCGATCGCGTCGGAAAGGTTGTTCGCGAAGAGGTTGCCGATCTTGCGCTTCGAGGGCTCGAAGACCACATTCACCGGCGCGCCGGGCGCGTTGGCCGGCTGTTGGCCATCGGGTGTCCACGCGCCTACGCGGGTATGGGGCGCCAGAATCCTGCGCCAGGCCCGGTTCTGCTTCTGGAATTCGTCCGTGCAACGCGCCTTGGTCCGGTCTTCAAAGCCGACGTGCTTGGCCACCGGCTCGAAGACAGCGGGATTCCCGCCGTACATGATGCAGAGCATGTTGCGAAACCGCTTGAGATCGCCCGTATGCTCGTCCTGCCAGGCGGAGGTTGCCGAAGCGCCCTTTCTTTCGGCCAGCTTGCCGCTGTAGTACCACTGCAAGGCGGCGTAGGTCGCGGCGTCCCGGGCCATGACGTTCACATCCTTGTCATCCGAGGGATACATGGTCGGCTCGACGATCTGCAGAGCCGAATAGATATCGACCGCGTCTTCTTCCGCGCCCGTCGAAGGCAGCTCCAATTCTCCGATCAGCGCATGCCCGAACTCATGCATGAAAATGCTGCGCATGATGCCGATGTAGACCCCGACGATACGCAGCGTATCGCCGCCGAATCTGGGATAGGGGCCGGCGCCGGGCAGCCCGGGGGCACTGTTGGCGGGCGCCGGGGCCGCCGTCTGGGGCTTCGGCGACGCGCCCGCGCCGCCGCTGTCCGCGCGCGCCGGCAGGCCGGCGGGCTGCGGACTGGCGCCGGACTGCTTGGGATTCAGATTGGAATTGATCGAAAAATCGGCGATGCCGAAGGTGCCTTGGTCGTAGGCCATGATGCCGATGTCCGCGCCCAGCGCGGGCACATTCTCGACATCGCCAATTTTCTGGCCGTTCACGAGAAACCGGGCGGCGCCCGGCACCTCGACCACCTTTATCCGGTCCGAGCCATCCAGCTTCGCCACATTAGGCACCGAGGCGATATCGGTGCGCTTGTCGCCCTGCAGGCAAAAGAGCAGCGTATTCTTGGCGGCCGTGATTTCAAGCAGGCACAGGCTGCGTCGCGCCCGGTTGTTCAGCACCACGCCGATGGACGCCTTCGGGTTCTTTGAATTCAGGACCACATTGACGTCGGTGATACGGCCCGAATCCGGCGCCGGCCCGACATTCACATAGAGGGTCTGTTCGCTGCCGGGCACCTCGCTGTTTCGCAATGTGAACCAGCCGTCCTTCTCGCCCGCCGTCCAGCCCTTCAATAACTGCGACTTGACCGTGCCGGCAAGCGGGCCGAGCAACTGTTCATATTGAGCATGCGCGGGTGAGCCATATGCAGCAAGAACGAAAAGCAGCGCGGCGCCACGTAGATACATCTGAGTGTCCCTGATTTGCCATTTGCAAGTGGCGCAGAGTATTCCAGATCAAAACAGGCTGCTTATGCATTTGTTAAAGATGTATGCCAAAGTAAATAACACCCGCGCAAGCATTGAAGCGCGCGTGCGCCCCCGGCCAGGCGCGCCAGGCGTAGCGGTGCACCCCGGTTTTGCCGCTCAGGATTCCGTGCGAGCCAGCAGGGCCACCACGGTCGCCGCGATGCCTTCCTTGCGGCCCAGGTAGCCGAGGCTTTCGTTGGTTTTGGCCTTGATGTTGATATCGGCCTCGGCCAGGCCGGTATCGGCCGCGATGTTCTTCTGCATGGCCGGCGCGTGCGGGCCGATCTTTGGCGCCTGCGCATGCACGGTGGCATCGATGTTCACCGGCGCCCAACCCGCCTTGCGGACCCGCGCCATCGCTTCGCGCAGCAGCACACGGCTGTCGGCGCCCTTGAAGGCCGGGTCGGTATCCGGAAAGTGCCGGCCGATATCGCCCAGGCCGGCCGCGCCCAGCAGCGCGTCGGTGATCGCGTGCAGCAGCACGTCGGCATCGGAATGGCCCAGCAGGCCGTGGGTATGGGGAATCGTGACCCCGCCGATGATCAGCGGCCGGCCTTCGACCAATGCGTGCACGTCGAAGCCCTGCCCGACGCGGAAAGGAATGCTCATAGCCATTTTTCCATCAGTTCGAAATCGTCCGGCCACGTCACCTTGAAATTGCGCATGGCACCCGGAATCAGCAATGGTGCATAACCGGCGGCCTCGATGGCCGAAGCCTCGTCGGTGACGATCACGCCATTCACGGAGGCCGCCGTCAGGGCGTCGCGCAGCACGCCGGCCCTGAACATCTGGGGCGTCTGCGCCAGCCACAAGCCATTGCGGTCCAGCGTGCGCTCCACGCGCGCTTGTCCCGCCTTGACGGTATCGGCCACCGGCAGGGCCAACAGGCCGCCCACCGGGTCGGCCAGGCATGCATCGATCAGGCGGCTCAGCGCGGCGGCGGGCAATCCCGGGCGCGCCGCGTCATGCACCAGCACCCAGGCGTCGTCCGCCACGCCGCTATCCGCCAGGGCGCCAGCGACGGTATCCGCGCGCGTGGCGCCGCCGCAGGCGCGCCACACCGTGCGAGGCAGGCCCGCCAGCGCCGCGTCCACCAAACCGTCGCCCGGCGTCACGGCCACGCGCACCTGGGATACCCGTTCATCCGCAAGCAAGGCGCACACCGCATGCCGCAGCATGGGCTGTCCGGACAGTGGACGATACTGTTTGGGAACGGCCTCGTGCCCGGGCCGTCCGGCGCGGGCGCCAACGCCCGCGGCGGGTACGATCGCAATGATTGAGTCAGACATGGTGCGGTGATTTTATAATCTTCCGCTTGATGTCCGCTCCCAGCCTGATGCCCACCCCCTCGACCCCCGCCACCGCCGCGCCTCCCGTCCCCGCCACGGCCCCCACCCTGTCCGCGCTGAAACCCGGCACGCGCTACGCACAGCCGCGGCCGCCGGGCTCGGGCGACGCGTGGCTGCTCGCGGATCTGGCACGCCAGGCAGACGGCCCGCTGGTGATCCTCACGGCCGAGCCGCTGGAAGCCCAGCGGCTGGCCGAAGAGATCCAGCTATTTGCCCCGGGCCTGCGCGTCAGGCAGCTGCCCGACTGGGAAACGCTGCCCTACGACGCCTTCTCGCCGCACCAGGACCTGATTTCCGAGCGCCTGCACACACTGCATTCGCTGATGACGAAGTCGGTGGATGTGCTGACGGTGCCCATCACCACCGCGCTCTACCGGCTGGCGCCGCCCTCGTTCCTGGCCGCCTACACGTTTTCATTCAAGCAAAAGGACAAGCTGAACGAGGCGGCGCTGCGCGCGCAGCTCACCCTGGCCAACTACAACCACGTCACCCAGGTGACGGCGCCCGGCGAATTCTGCCTGCGCGGCGGGCTGATCGATCTGTTTCCCATGGGTTCGGTGGTGCCTTATCGCCTGGACCTGTTCGACGACGAGATCGAAACCATCCGCAGCTTCGACGTGGATACTCAGCGCAGCCTGTACCCGGTACGCGAAGTCCAGCTCCTGCCCGGCCGCGAATTTCCCATGGACGAAGAGTCGCGCAACCGCTTCCGCGCGCGCTTTCGCGAGATCTTCGAGGGCGATCCATCGCGCGCGCTGCCTTACAAAGACATCGGCAACGGCATCCCGTTTGCGGGCGTCGAATACTACCTGCCGCTGTTCTTCGAAGAGACGGCCACCTTGTTCGACTACCTGACCGAAGGCACGGTCACGGTCACCGTCGGGGACATCGACGACGCAATCCAGCGCTTCAACCAGGACACGTCCAGCCGCTACAGTTTCCTGAAGAGCGACCGCGAGCGTCCGGTCCTGCCACCGTCCGCCCTGTTTTTGGACAACGAGGCCCTGTATTCCCGGCTGAAGGAATTCAGCCGCCTGTCGCTGGCCTCGGGCCAGCCGCACCCAGACTTCCGCGCCGCGCCCGACGTCAGCGTGGCGCGCCGTTCCGAAGACCCCATCGCCAAGCTGCGCGCGCTGGTGCAGACCCGCCAGACCCGCGTGCTGCTGTGCGCGGACTCGGCCGGCCGCCGCGAGACGCTGGTGCAGATGCTGAACGAATTCGGCGTCACGCCGGACGCGCAGCCAGACACCATAGACGCCTTCCTGGCCTCGGACGCGCATTTCGGCATCGTCGCGGCGGCGTTGGGCACCGGCTTCGAACTGCCGGGCGCCAACCTCGCCTTCCTGACCGAAAACGATCTGTATCCCGGGCTGGCCGGCACCGGCCGGCGTGGCAAGCGCGATCAGGAACGCGCCAGCAACGTCGAAGCCATGGTGCGCGACCTGTCCGAATTGCGCGCCGGCGACCCCGTCGTGCATGCGCAGCACGGCATCGGCCGCTACCACGGCCTGGTCAACATGGACATGGGCGAAGGCGAGATGGAATTTCTCCATCTTGAATATGCCAATGGCAGCACCCTGTATGTGCCGGTGGCGCAGCTGCATGTCATCGCCCGCTACAGCGGCGCCGACCCGGAAGCCGCGCCGCTGCACCAGCTGGGTTCCGGCCAATGGGACAAGGCCCGCCGCAAGGCGGCCAAGCAGGTCCGCGACACCGCCGCCGAGCTGCTGGCGCTCTATGCGCAGCGCGCGGCGCGCGAGGGTTTCGCCTTCAACCTGCCCTTGAACGACTACGAAGCGTTCGCTGAGGGCTTCGGTTTCGAGGAAACGGCCGACCAGGCCGCCGCCATCGAAGCCGTGATCGGCGACATGACCTCCGGCCGTCCGATGGACCGGCTGGTCTGCGGCGACGTGGGCTTCGGCAAGACCGAAGTGGCGTTGCGCGCCGCCTTCCTGGCCGTGGCCAACGGCAAACAGGTCGCGCTGCTGTGCCCCACCACGCTGCTTGCCGAGCAGCACGCGCAGACCTTCTCCGACCGTTTCGCCGACTGGCCCGTGCGCGTCGTGGAGCTGTCGCGCTTCCGTTCGCCCAAAGAGGTGTCCGCCGCCATCGAGGGCATCAACGACGGCCGGGTCGACATCGTCATCGGCACCCACAAGATCCTGTCCAAGGACGTGAAGTTCAAGCGTCTGGGCCTGGTGATCATCGACGAGGAGCACCGCTTCGGCGTGCGCCAGAAAGAGGCGCTCAAGGCCCTGCGGGCCGAGGTGGACGTGCTGACGCTGACGGCCACCCCCATCCCGCGCACGCTGGGCATGTCGCTGGAAGGCATCCGCGATTTCTCCGTCATCGCCACGGCGCCGCAGAAGCGCCTGGCCATCAAGACCTTTGTGCGGCGCGAGGACGGCAGCACCCTGCGCGAGGCCCTGCTGCGCGAGCTCAAGCGCGGCGGCCAGTGCTACTTCCTGCACAACGAGGTCGAGACCATCCACAACCGCCGCGCCCGCCTGGAAGAGCTGGTGCCCGAGGCGCGTATCGCCGTGGCGCACGGCCAGATGCCCGAGCGTGAACTGGAACAGGTGATGAAGGGCTTCTATCAGCAGCGCTACAACGTGCTGCTGTGTACCACCATCATCGAAACGGGCATCGACGTGCCCAGCGCGAACACCATCGTGATCCACCGGGCGGACCGCTTCGGACTGGCCCAGCTTCATCAGTTGCGCGGACGCGTGGGACGTTCCCACCACCAGGCCTACGCCTACCTGCTGACGCCGGGCGAAGACGCCATCACGAACAACGCCAAGAAACGCCTCGAAGCCATTCAGGCCATGGAAGAGCTTGGATCGGGTTTCTATCTGGCCATGCACGACCTGGAGATCCGGGGCACGGGCGAGGTGCTGGGGGATTCGCAATCCGGCAATATCCAGGAAGTGGGCTTCTCGATGTACAACGAAATGCTCAACGAGGCCGTGCGCGCGCTGCGCGCGGGCGAAGAGCCCGACCTCGATGCGCCCTTCAATCTGGCCTGCGAGGTCAACCTGCACTCCCCGGCGTTGCTGCCGTCAGACTATTGCGCGGACGTGCATGCGCGCCTGGGCATCTACAAGCGCCTGGCGCACGCCGCCGACGAAG